>Ga0315339_1000169_pt1 | contig 100967 bp, 96 predicted proteins | sample ASW17metaG_FD_204514 | JGI IMG/M metagenome (GOLD analysis project Ga0315339, IMG submission 204514) | Ammonia-oxidizing marine archaeal communities from Pacific Ocean, United States - ASW #17 | ecosystem: Environmental > Aquatic > Marine > Oceanic | place: USA: California | collected 2016-12-05
GGACCGTGGTGAGCAATCCAGGCTGAAGAACCCTAACGTAACGAGTGGCAGTCGTCTTCGGCGTCGAGCTTGTCTCGGTTCGACTAAACCCAAAATCCGCAACGGCGTCAGCTGGTACAAACCGTACCCGGTCACCTGGCGAGAACAGCGCTGGTGACGAGCGGTCTGGATCGAATAAATTCGGAGCAGTGCGGCCGATGATCCGCCAGCCACCCGGAGACTGTTTGGGATAGATCCCTGTCTGGATGCCGGCGATCCCCACCGATCCAGCCGGGACACGCACGCGTGGAGTCTTGAGTCTCGGCATCGCGATCGTTTCGTCAACAGGTGCCATATAGGGAAACCCAGGCATAAAACCGAGCATGCAGACGCGGTAGGTCCTCTCAGCATGTCGGGTGATAACCGTTTCCGGACTGCAACGCGCAAAAGCCGCTACCTCGACGAGGTCAGGTCCGTCGTCACCCCCGTACATCACCGGCACATCGATGGTCTTGCTGGAGGCGTCAGGCAGTGAAGCAGTCATCCCGTCGCGCAGCGCCGCGGTCACCTCGGACACATCCGTTTTCAACGGCTCGAAGAACACCGTCACTGAACGAAACGTCGACACTACGTCTCGAACTCCAGCGATTGATCGCTGCCTGACGGTCGCCGCAACCGCGATGGCACGAGCATTGACATCGACAGCCGGCGTCGACACAGATTGCACATCTATTCCACAGACAACAGCAGAGTCCCCCGCCTCGCTGATCCGTGCGCCTAGAACTCTCACACCGCACTCACCCGCCGAGTGCCTCGAGTAGTTTTTCGTGAATGCCATCGAACGCACCGTTAGACATCAGCACAACGATATCGCCGTCGCGATACTCATTTACGATCGTGTCGACAATTCCCTTGGTCCCTGAAATATATCGGGCACTTATGTCTTGCCTTCGCAAATCCTCAACTAAGCGCTCAACCGACAAACGCTCAGACTCCGGGACCGAGGACCGGAACACTCCGGCAATCACGACCTCATCTGCGGCGCCAAATGATACGGCATAGTCATCCTGGAAGACCCGGCGACATGACGAAGCTGATCGCGGCTCAAACACCGCCCACAATCGACGTGTGCCGTATCCCGCACGCAGTGCCGCGAGCGTCTCTCGAACAGCTGTCGGATGATGTGCAAAATCATCGATTACGGTCACGCCGCGCCGGATGCCGACCAACTCCAACCTCCGCCTGACGCCCTTGAACGCGTGCAAGCCATCGGCGAGTTGAGAAGCACCAAGTCCGACATGACTACCGACCGCAATAGCTGCCAGCGAATTCCTGACGTTGTGGAGCCCAAGCAGAGGCGATTCAAACTTGCCAAAAAAACTCCCACGCCGACGCACCGTGAACCGTGTCACGCCGTCACCGTGCTCAACCGAGTCAGCCTGCCACGTCGCCTCGGTCGATGTGCCAAACGTCTGGACTGCACTAACTGCGCACGGTAACAGTTCCGCCGCATGCGAACTATCTGCCCCCAACAACAGCAGGCCGTTTTGAGGAACTATGTTCACGAGCTGACGAAACGCCAGCCGCACCGCGTCGATATCTGGGTAAACATCAGCATGATCAAACTCAATATTGCCGATAACGGCAACCTCGGGCAGGTACTTAAGAAACTTCGCAGTCTTATCGAAAAACGCGCTGTCGTATTCATCCCCCTCGATCACAAAATCACCGCCTGCACCCAATCGGTAGCTTGAACCACGATCTCCAAAGTTCAGCGCGATGCCACCCACCATCACCGTAGGATCACGCTCAGCGTGCGTCAACAACCACCCGGTCAACGAGGTAGTTGTCGTCTTGCCGTGCGTTCCCGCCAGGACTATCGCCCGCGAACCCCAAAGAAAACGATCCCGAATCAACTCCGGGAGAGAGCAGTAGCGGATCTTCCGTGCCAACACGGTTTCCAGCTCTACATTTCCTCTGGAAATTGTGTTGCCAACAACGACAAGATCGATGTCGAAATCAATATGGTCCGCTGAAAACCCGTCCAGTGTCCGAATGCCCTCAGCCACGAGAAAATCGCTCATCGGCGGATACACGTGCTGATCTGACCCGCGCACATCGTGTCCGCGCTGCTTTAGTAGCGCGGCCACGGTCGCCATAGCCGTCCCGCACACACCAATGAAATGGATTCGCTGGTCGTTACGCAACTGGCGATTCCTCAATCACGACAAAAGGGCTCGGCGTTGTCTCAACCCGAACACGAACCCCAAGCGGAAGCGTCCACACCGGTCCCCGCGTATGGCCAGAGGGAAACCCGAACAACACGGGCCCAGCGAAGTCCGACGTGAGGGCCTTGATCGTGTCGCGCGCGGACGGTGTTCCAGACAACTCGTCGCACCCGCGCATCTCACCAAATAGCAATCCACTTGCCCTGGCCAACACGCCGCTCAGACGTAACTGTGTCATTAGCCGATCGATGCGGTAAGGACGTTCGTCAACATCTTCTATAAACAAAATGCTCCCTGGCGGTGGGCTGAAGGCAAATGGCGTCCCCAGCGAGGCGGCCAACAAACTCAATGTACCTCCAAACAACTGCCCATCGGCCTTCCCCGCCTTGACGACAGATAGACCATCGGGGCGAAGCTCAAGTCCGGCGCCACTTCCCCCGATCAATTGCAAGAAGGATGGTTCGTCGTACCCCTCGGCACCCCGGTCAAGACCGCCCTCAATCATTGGTCCGTGAAGGGCCGTGATACCACACTGACACGTCAACCAGGACAACAATGAAGTGTTGTCACTGTAGCCAATAAACAGCTTGGGCGCCTCGCACAAGCGCGACGCATTCAAGCTTTGCAAAAGGTGTACGCTTCCATACCCTCCTCGAATCGCCATCAACCCCGCCACGCGTGGATCCAACCATGCGCTTGTGAATGCTTCGGCCCGCACGGCCTCGGTTCCAGATGTGAACATCGACCGTTCGAAGACCGACTGATCGTAGACCGGCTCGTAACCAAGGCGCTGTATTTCAGTTACTCCGCGTTCGAATGCCTCGCGCGTAAAAGGGCTCGCGGGCGACACGAGAGCGATCCGATCACCGGACTTGAGTGCGGGAGGAATGATCACAGATATTGCGCCATTTCGTCAGCAACCCGTCGATGTTCATCGCAACCGATCACGACTGAGAGCTTGCCATTGCGGCTAGGTCTATCCAACTGAGCTCGGTCCGGCTGCGCCAAGAAACGCTCCTTGGCTCGGCGTTGTCGCCTCAGAGCATCTTCAAGCTGCTTGTAGGAAATCCGGCCGTCCTCGACCGCATGGACGAGTGCCTCGAGAACAGCAGCCATGACGTCGATATCCCTGCTCCGATCCTTAGCACGAGCGCGACATACAAGTACACCGTCGCAACCGGCCGCGATCGCCTTGACCGCAGCCTCTGGCGTCGTGCTGTTTTTAGCCAACGCCTCCATCTCCAGATCATCACTGAGGATGACACCGTCGAAACCCAATTCTTCTCGAAGCAGGCCTGAAACGATGCTCTTCGAAAGAGTTGCAGGTGAATATTCATCAAGCGCCGGCACAAGTAGATGAGCGGTCATCACGAAGGCTACTCCCGCGCGTATCGCGTCTCGAAACGGCGCGAATTCAACTCGTCGGAGGCGCTCAGCCTCGTGTTCGACGACGGGCAATTCATCATGCGAGTCGACGGAAGTATCACCGTGACCAGGGAAATGCTTACCGCAAGCAGCGACACCATGGTCCTGCAACCCGCGCACGATCGCTGAACCCAAGGCGCCCACCATCCCAGCGTCTCCGGCTAGTGCACGGTCACCAATAACTGGATTGTCCAAATTCGTGTGAATGTCGAGAACAGGCGCGTAATCGAGGGTAATGCCAACCGCCTTCAGTTCCGCAGCCAACGCCGCAGCAAATCGAGAGGCCAGGCCCGTATCCCCGCATCGACCCAACACTGCCATTGGCGGCCACTCAGTGAACGGTGCCCGCAACCGAGCCACCCGACCACCTTCTTGGTCGATGCTGACCCAAAGCGGCACGCCTGATGCGAGAGACTGTACATCATGCGAAAGTTCCGCAACGTGCTCCGGAGCCTCGATATTTCGAGCGAACAGAATAACCCCCCCGAGCTGAAAATCGCGCGCGAGCGAGCGGAATTCACTTGGAATAGTCGTCCCGGGCAGACTGCCAATAAGCAGCTGGCCAACATCGCGGCGAATACCCAATGGCACTCGACAATTATATCGGCGACGTGACATCCGTCCGGTGCCTCTGTACTGCACAGCTGCAGCGCCGCAATATCTATAATGCCGTGTGCGCATTGAAACTTCCGCTCCAACTCGTATCGATCTGGCGGGCGGCACGCTAGATATTTGGCCTCTGTATCTGTTCCATCCTGGTGCACAGACGATCAACGCTGCGATTAGCCTCAGGGCGCACGCGATGATCGAGACCAGATCGGACAACCGAATCGTGATGCACTCCGAGGACACCGGCGTGACAGTCGAAGCAGACGACTGGCGCGAGCTCCGAGATCGTCAAGAGCTCCGCCTCCTGTCGCTGCTCGCGCATTTCTTTCACGCGCGTGGCATCACGCTGACAACAACCTGTGCATCTCCTGCTGGCGCAGGCATCGCCGGTTCATCGGCACTCAACGTCGCCGTATGTGCTGCACTGGCGCAGTGGAGTGGCACGTGCTACGAGCCGGAGGAGCTCCTCCGCATCGCTCTGAACATCGAAGCGCAAACGATTGGCGTTCCGACAGGATTGCAGGACTATCGCCCCGCGCTCTACGGCGGAATTGCCGCACTTGAGCTCGGTGTTGATGACGTCCGTCGTGTCCCACTGAAAGTCGACCCCACAGAATTAGAGCGTCGCCTCGTGCTTTGCTATACGGGGCAACCGCGCAATTCAGGCACTAACAACTGGGACATCATGAAACGGCACATTGACGGCAACCGCCATGTTTTTGATTGTTTTGAAGGTATTCGGGACGCCGCCGTAGCGATGCGAGACGCGATGGACAGAAGCGACTGGGTCGCAGTGGGACAGGCCATTGGCAATGAGTGGGAGCACCGGAAACGTTTAGCACCTGGCGTGTCGACACCAGCGATCGACGAGTTGATTGCCAATGCAATAGGTGCAGGCAGCTCAGCAGCCAAAGTCTGCGGCGCGGGGGGAGGAGGTTGCCTGTTTTGCTATGGCCCGCCTGAGCGCCAACTCGAGATCCGAGAGGCCCTCATTGCTGGAGGGACCCGCCCCCTCGACTTTCATCTCGACCGGCAAGGTCTCTCGAACGGATGACTCCCCCACGCTCAGCGTTTAGACGCCCACTGAAGGGCAAAAAGTCAGACGGCACGAAAAACGTCGACCAATCATCCAGCACTGCAAAGAATCTCGACCGGTTTGTCCCGCTTGCTTCCCTCAAACAGGTCGCGCCTGAACCAGCAGTGCTGCTCGATCAAATTCGGGCAATCTACTTCAACACAACCAAAGAAACGATTCATGCGGACCTTGCCCATGCGCTCGAACTTCTCAAGGACCTGCCATCCGAGAAGGCTCGCGAAAAGGCCGCCGTATACATGGAGGGACTGGCCCAAATGCGACGAGACTGGATCCGAAACGCTCAAAACTAAGCCACTGGTAAAGTCATCACACCAGGGCTGCGGACTTACTGGAGTAAGGTCAGTACAAACAACACGATCACGCCTATTGCCAGTAGAGCAACGCCAACCAAGAAAAGCCGTTTTTGTCTAGCAGCACCGGACGTGGATCGCTGTTCGCTAGTTTGCAAGCTTCCTACGCCCTGCATCTCAAAGGCTGGGAATTGCACAAGAAACTCACGAACCGTCCCCTCAGGATTAAGTCCAACTTCTATGGCGTAGGAGCGCACGAAGCCTCGACCGTAGATACCCCCAGGCAATCGAGAGATATCATTCCGCTCAAGGGCCTCCAGCACACTAAGTGAAATTCTGGTCGCGTCCGCGACTTGACGAAGTGAGACCCCGCGCGCTTCCCGAAGGCCCTTCAGCTTCGCTCCAAAGTTGGATGGCTTCCGCTTCTCAAGCGTAAGGCGCGGCAGTAGCGTTGCAGTCAATTTCTCGGTGACCATACGCCTCCCAAGTATAGACGAGGCTACTGAGGTCTGTCAAACTCCGAGACAGCCTGCAAGGTCACGGACGGTAGCGCCTCGCTTGGACAGTCAGCGAACAACCCTATGGCTGCAAACCCCACCGCCCCCGAACGGCCCACAAAACCCAGACAATGCGGTCCCATGCCACCCACCGCCAGCACTGGAATAGCCACGCTCGCACAAACTGCGGCAAGGACGCTTATCCCCGCGCCGACTATCCCAGGTTTTGAAGGAGTCGGGAATACGGATCCGAAGAGCATGTAGTCGAGTGCCCCCCCTAGCGCCACGAGCTTGGCCTCGTCGACCGAGTGTACCGAGCGCCCAATCAGAAAACCCGTAGGGGCAATAGCTCTAACACGCGCAGCGGGCATCGAACTACCCCGCAGATGAACCCCGTGAGCCCCAGCAGTGAGGGCCACGTCCAAGCGTTCGTTAACGAGAATCCGCGCAGCCGTGCCAGCGACCGCCTGAATTGAGCGCTCGACGACGCGGCACAACGAATGAGCGTCGAGTCCCGTCTGCCTAATCTGAATCAGATGTACACCGGCACGAGCTGCTCTGGCCACACGACAGATCAAGGCGTCTTCCTCCTCGGCGCCTGCATGCACCGACGGCGTAATCAGGCAAATAACCGGATGCGCGTGCATTCCGGGCTATTCTGCGCTCACCTTCTCTAACAACCTAATAGAAAAATCTAGTTGCCTCGCACTAACCGTCGTGCCTCCTGCGACGAGTCTAAAATGAAGTAATGGAGGCATGACGATTTGCGGATCGCACCAACAGCATCGACACCAGCTCCACGCAACCCGCGATGATGTTAATCACACCGAGTCCTGACACTGCACCGCGGACGAAGTTGTTCGTTATAAACGCCCCAAGTGGTGGCACAAGCTGACCAAAATAGTTTCGATCCCAGAACGCCAGCCACGGAATCACGAGTAGCACGAGACCGATTTCAAAAAAGAACACAACCAGAACCAGACGCCTCACTTACCGTTGCTCCAAGTCGGCACTAGTCTAGGTCGATCGACAGGACACCACACATCACGATATTCGACGGAATCGAAATCAAGGTCGATCATCACGGGTCAATCAGCATGAATGGAATCAGTCATCGCGAAAGCAAGAAACTGTCCACGAGGACAATCAACGTGTTTCCGAGGTCTACGCACTCGCCGACTAGCGCGTGTCTTCCATCGTATCAAACAGCGATGAAGGCCTGAACGAACGCCGATGAAGCGCAGAGTAACCATGGGCGGCCAAGGCCGCCAAATGCATTGCGGTGGCATAGCCCTTGTGGCGATCGTAGCCATAGCGGGGATCGACGGCGTGGTATTCCAGCATCTCTCGGTCACGCGTCACCTTCGCGATGATGGACGCAGCAGCTATGGCACTGCACTGCTGGTCTCCATGTGGCACAGCCCGTTGCGGTATTGTCAGTCGTGGAATCTGAAAGGCATCAACTAGAACCACACCGGGCAATGGCGCAATGGACAACACAGCGCGGCGCATAGCCAGCAGCGACGCCTGGTGAATGTTGATGTCGTCGATTTCCCCAACCGAGGCCGATGCGACCGACCATGCGAGTGCCTTCCGCGTAATCGCATCGTACAGCCGCTCACGCTCTGACGGCCTGATCAATTTCGAGTCCCGCACCCCGGGGATCGAGCGGTCGGGATCAAGAATAACCGCTGCGGCGACCACCGACCCAGCCAAACACCCGCGTCCCACTTCGTCACAGCCGGCCACGCGATGGAAACCCCATCGCCGCATGGTGTTTTCCAGGGTTCGCATCGCGCGCTTTCGAACCATAGGACCCCTGGAGCTGGTCACCACGCTTTTCCGAGTGCCCGCCCAGATACTAACGGTCGGTCAGCCGAGTATGGCCGTCTCAAAATTTGAAGCGTTACTGCACCCGCTTCGTTTCTTTCAGCCTGGCCGCCTTGCCGCGTAGACTTCGCAGGTAGTACAACTTGGCACGCCGCACACGAGCCGACCGTACGATATCGATCTTCGCGATCGTCGGGGAATGTAACGGGAAAATTCGTTCGACTCCTTGCCCGAACGAGACCTTGCGCACTGTGAAGGAAGCACGCGAACCACCTCGGTGCATCCCTATTACGACGCCTTCGAAGATCTGAATCCGTTCTTTTTCACCTTCGCGGACCTTGACGTGCACACGAACCGTATCGCCGGATTTCATGTCCGGACGGGTCGCCAGTTGTCCCTCCTCTACCAGCTCGATCGCTGTCATTGTTCTCTCTCCTTCCCACGCGGGCCGGGCAACCACCTGTTGGCCGCCTCGTTACGAGGTGCCCTGTTCCTTCCGTAGCTCAACAAGCATCGCCTGTTCCTCCTCGTCCAACGCTGCCGTGTCCAATAGCGTCGGTCGATGCTCAAGCGTTCGCTGAAGCGCCGTCTTCCTTCTCCAGCGACGTACCTCTTCGTGATGGCCAGACAAGAGCACTTCTGGCACTTTGCGCCCCCCGAAAATCGACGGGCGCGTGTAGTGTGGGCAGTCGAGCAAACCCCGAGAAAACGAATCCTCTTCTACCGATCGGCTGTCTCCCACTACTCCTGGCACCAATCGGCTGATGGCATCGACGACGATCAAAGCTGGTAACTCGCCTCCGCTGACCACGTAGTCGCCGACCGACAACTCCTCGGTGGCGACTAGCGCACGGACACGATCGTCGATTCCCTCGTAGCGGCCACACAGCAACACGACATGCTTCAGCGCACTCAACCTCACCGCCTCCGCCTGAGTGAAAATTCGCCCCTGCGGCGACAACAACACGACAGCATCGGCACTCCCTCGCCGACGACAAATATCGTCGACCGCACGGACTAGCGGCTCTGGCTTCATCACCATTCCTGGTCCACCACCGTACGGAACATCATCCACACTGCGGTGCCGATCGGTCGCGAACCCTCGAAGATCATGCACCTGAGCGTCCAATACCCCACGCTCTATACCTCGACTCACCACGCCCTCGGCGAGTCCGGCCTCCACCATCCGTGGAAATATCGTGACGATGTCGAATCTCATCTCACTCGTCCGATACGCCCGTGTCGTGTCTACCCCCAGTGCCCTATTGTCTACTGCGTTTCGTCTCATTCAATTCAAGCAGGCCCTCTGGTGGATCGATCCTTACTTTTCTGCCTTCAAGGTCCACCTCAACGCAAATATGCGTCACAAAGGGAACCAGGATCTCATCAGGCCCTCCCTTGACGACCAGGCAACTCCCACCAGGACCACTGTCCACCCTGGCAACCGTCCCTATAGTACGTCTCGCCGTCTTCACCGTGCAGCCAACGAGCTGATATTCGTAGTAGCGACCAGCCTCAAGTGGCTGAAGCAGTGCTTCCGGGATCCGTAACTCCAGACCCGCCAGATATTCAACCGCTTCAATAGTCTCCAACCCCTTGAATGCGACCACAGGTCGACCGTTTTGAATCCTTGCGAACGTAATTGTCAGCACCTCTTCACGTCCAGCTGACCGCGTCCACAGAGTGGAACCTAATCGAAAGCGCTCGGCAACGAAATCAGTCTCGGGCGAGATAACGAGCTGGCCACGAAGTCCGTGGGGCCTGGCGATACGTCCGACCACCACCATGTCGTCCCAGTCAGCCATCTGCCACTGGACTAGTCCCTGATATCGAGTTGTGCCCGCGCCCCGTGCTTCTCGGCCGTGACCGCCAGCAAAGTCCGGAGTGCCGCTGCCGTGCGGCCCTGCCGACCGATGATCTTGCCCATGTCCCCAGGGGACATCCTCAACTCCAGTAATCTCATTCCCTGACGTTGCGTCTCAGTCACGCTAACTGATGCCGGTTGATCCACCAACGCACGAACTACAACCTCGATGACTGACCGGAACGGACTCGCAATCCCGTCATCAGGCGTCGCTTCCGACATCATTCGACGACGGCCGCGTCGGCCTTGACCGAGAGATCGTTCGACAAGTGCTTTCTCAACAGCGTCCGCACCGAATTAGATGGTCGTGCGCCCTGCTTGATCCAGTGCTCGACCCGATCCTTGTTGATATTGACCTGAGCCGGCGTAGTCCTGGGATTGTACGTCCCTAAGTTCTCGACAACATCTCCAAGAAGCCCAGACCGTGCCTCGGTCAGCACCACACGGAAAAAAGGCTTCTTCTTTGAGCCCATCCGCGTCATTCGAATCGATAGCATCTATCCTCCTGTTACCGCGTCCTCATTAGACCCCATGGACCTCTTTTTTTTCGTTTCTTTCCCGATCTGAAACCGCTCGGCGTAGAGCCAGGACGAAGGCTCTGTCGAATTTTCGGCAACCTTAATCCCTTGCCAACACCAGGCATGCCACCTTGCCCCATCATCTGTAACATCCGGCGCATCTCCGTAAACTGCTTCAGGAGACGGTTCACCTCCTCGACCGATGTACCACTCCCAGAAGCAATCCGGTGCCGACGACTGCCGTTCATCATGCTATGGTCGCGTCGCTCCCCAGCTGTCATCGAAGAAAGAATCGCCTCGATGCGACTCATCTGTTTCTCATCCGGCTTGTTCTCGGCCGCCTGCCTAAAATCGCCAAGACCAGGAATCATGCCAATCACACCATCAAGCGGCCCCATCCGCCGTAGCGCCTTCAACTGGCTTCGAAAATCGTCGAGCGTAAACTCGTTTTTCCGAAGCTTCTCTTCAAGATTCGCAGCCTCGTCTTTGTCGATCGCCTGCTCAGCCTTCTCAATGAGCGACAACATATCGCCCATACCCAGCATCCGCGACACGATCCGATCGGCATGGAACAGCTCAAGATCCTCGAGCTGTTCACCACTACCGACAAACGCAATCGGGACGCCGACGACCGAGACCACCGACAGCGCCGCGCCGCCCCGCGCATCGCCATCGAGCTTGGTCAGCACCACGCCGGTCACGCCAACGCGCCGGTGAAACTCACCAGCGCTCTTGATGGCGTCCTGGCCCGTCATGGCGTCAGCGACGAACAACAGATCGGACGGTTGCACGGCATGCGTGATCGCCTGCAACTCCCCCATTAAATCGTCGTCGGTGTGCAGCCGCCCCGCCGTGTCGACAATCACCGTGTCGAACCCCATCGCCTTTGCCTCGGCCACGGCGCCGCTCGCACGAACCACCGGATTCATCGTCTCCGGGGCGTGAATCCGAATATCCGCCTTGCGACCAAGCACAGACAGCTGCTCAATCGCCGCCGGCCGACGCACGTCGGTCGACACCATCAGCGGACGCCGGCCCTGACGCACGAGCCATTTGGCAAGCTTCCCGGATGTCGTGGTCTTGCCCGACCCCTGCAACCCGAGCAGCAGCACGACGCGCGGCGTCGGCGCATCCTTCGTCAGACCTCCTTCGGTATCGCCGAACAACGCCAGCAGCTCGTCGCGAACGAGCTTGATGACTTGCTGCCCCGGCGTCAGGCTACGAAGGACGGCCTGATCCGTTGCCCGATCGCGCACCCGATCGATGAACGCCTTGACAACCTTGAAGTTGACGTCGGCCTCAAGCAGCGCCAGTCGGATCTCCCGTAGAGCCGCCTCGATATGTTCGGGCGTCAACCGAACTTCGCCGCGCAGCGTCTTAAAGACGCCCTGGATGCGGGTGCTGAGCGATTCGAACATGAAAAATCGGGCCGTGCCCCCTCGAAGCCGCCTGTCCTCTGTGAGGCTAACCCTAACTAGCGCAAACCCTTACTTTAGTTGAGCCTTGGGCGTCGTGGCAAGCGAAAGACCACCTCACGCGTTCTCACGCCGAGCGTCAGTCAGGCTTCGCCGACCGCACCCATTCGTTGACGTAAGCCAGCCCGACAGCCACCCGCCGGGTCACTGGGATTGACGCACCATCAGCGGGTCAACAGTCCACCGGAGGCCAATCTTGTGTCGGGACACCTCTCACCCCTTTCAACCTAATGAAATTCGGCTCTCGACCAGATCCTCATAGCTCGAGTTGTCATCAATGAGTCCCCAGGACTCCATCCACTCCTTGCTCCGCCGGAACTCCGATTCCGGATACAGCGACGGCTCCACGTAACGAAGCCTTGGCAGGTGGAAGTCATCCGGAGTCAGGGTGCCTAGTCCCGGGGGAATTTCCTGGATCAGATAGTGCAGAAATTTCTTCTTGTCCGCGTCGAACAGCTTGACGGCCGCCGACATTACGCGAGCGATCGCCTCGAATGTCTCGCGGTCCAGATCCGGTGCGGTTACATCGGCGCCGATGTAGTGGGCTTCCCCCAAGCTCCTGCAGCCGTTTTTTTCGGCCAGCGTGATCCACGGCTCCATAAGGCCGACGGATGTGACCTTCCCAGCCATCAGCGCCTCATAGCGCTCGAGGGGACGGCCCGCATGCACCACCTTGATCTCGTTGCGCCGCAGGAATCCCTCCAGAAACATGAGCGCAATGTAGTGCGATCCGGCATGGTAATTGACGCCAACCGACTCCTGAGCTAGCTGCTGCGGATAATAGATGCCGGAATCCGGCCGCACCAGCAGCGACTGGGTGCTCACAGCAGGTCGCTTCGCGATAATGCGACCGCCTATCGTTGAGTCCGCAGACCTGCGGACCTGCCCCCACTCTCAAGCTCGATAGAGTTCGACGACTCCTTCTTCGAAGACCAAATGCACGCCCATGCTGTCGACGGCTTCGTGGCTCTCCTCCAGGTCCGCACCGGCTATCGTAACCCCACCGGAGCCTGCCGTACGCTTCCAGACACCGCGATCGGGCGCGCGGTGCAACTCGACCGTCAGGCCTTCAGACTGAAACAGATTCTCGTCACGGGCGATGAACCACGGCAGGCTATGTACCGCGCTGGTGATTTCTGTCTTCACTTTCTTAAGGGGTTTGAACAATGCGCCATCTCCTACAGGTTCCGTTGCCACGGCTGGCGGTTAGGATATAGCAACTCCAAACCAACTTCTATGAACACGGTCACCCCTCGTCACGCTCCACATCGACCAGACCATGCAGGTGCGGCATACCTGGCTCCAGGCCTGGTCGCTCTCTCAGCCGCAATGGTACTGGCTGCCTGTGGATCATCGTCTCCAGAGGGCAAGACAACCGCGACCTCTAACGCCGAGCTGACGCGTAATACTGGCTTCAGTGAAGCCGTCGTGCCAGCGCTCACTGCTGACGAACTCGTGGCCGCAGCAGCGTTCTACGAACGGAACACCGTCAGCATCGTTGTCGGCTCCGGAGTTGGCGGCGGTTTTGATACTACCGCCCGCCTCGTAGCCCGCCACATCGGCAAGCACATCCCGGGCACGCCCGCGGTCATCGTTGTCAACATGCCAGGCGGAGGGGGCCTGGTGGCAGCCAACCACGTCTTCAGCGCCGCCCCGAAGGACGGTACCGTGATCGGCCTCTTTCACGAGGTGCAAGTCATGAATCAGTTGACCGGCGCCGAGGGCGTGCAGTTCGATCTTCGGCGATTCAACTGGCTGGGCAGTTCCTACGACGACCCCAATGTCTGCATCGTTCGCACGGACGCACCTGCGACGAAATTTCAAGAGCTCATCAGTAGTAGCGAACTGATTGCCATTGGAAGCACGGCACCCGGCTCTGCCAGCTACGACACGCCGCGCGTGCTGGCGGGAGCGACCGGCGCCGGCCTCAGGACGGTCGCCGGCTACTCGACAACGAACGACGTCCGCCTGGGGGTCGAGCGGGGAGAGGTACACGGCGTCTGCCTCGGGTGGGAATCGGTACGATCGACATCCACTCACTGGCTTGACGACGGGTATGCGGTGGTCTTCGTGCAGAACGGGACAGCGCCGCACCAGGACTTACCGGACGTACCGCTGGCCCTCGACTTCGCGCAGAACGAGGACAGCCGTGTGCTGCTGCGGCTGCTGGCTGCGCCGAGCGCAATGGCCAAGCCTTTCGCCCTGCCTCCGGGCGTGAACGAACTTCGCGTGCGGGTAATGCGCGACGCGCTTTGGTCCACGTATCACGACGCCGCGTTCCTGGCCGATGCGGCAGCTACCCGGCTCGATTTCCAGCCGAAGAGCGCGCAAGAGATCCACGAGGTCTTGCGAGAAGTGCTAGCCACGCCACCCGATATCGCGGCGAAGTATCGCCAGATCATTCAGCCGTGATCCGGCGGGGCCTCGTGCTTCACATCAGCGTGGGAAGCGAGTGCGGCCAATCGAAATCAGATAAACGTTCCGGTAATCTGAGCCGATTTCGCCGCAGAACATGCCTGCGTCTCGCGACAATCAGCGAGCCTACACCGTCGACAGCCGGTGGCCCAGCTTGTCCTTCTTGGTCTTCAGATAGCGGCGTGTCGAGTCGGAGGCCTGGATTTCCAGCGGAACGGCCTCTGAGATCGCCAGGCCATAGCCCTGTAGACCGACGAATTTTCTGGGATTGTTCGTCAGCAGTCGCATCGTCTTGACGCCAAGGTCATTCAGAATCTGCGCGCCGATGCCATAGTCGCGCTGGTCGGCCTTGAAGCCCAGCTGTTCGTTGGCCTCCACAGTGTCGAGCCCCTGATCCTGAAGCGCGTAGGCCCGGATCTTGTTTGCGAGGCCAATCCCGCGCCCCTCCTGATTCAAGTAGAGCAGCACGCCACGACCCTCGTGACCGATTCGGGTCAGGGCTTTCTCAAGCTGGGCGCCACAATCGCACCGCCCTGAGTGAAAGACATCCCCCGTGAGACACTTCGAATGCACCCGGACCAGGACGTCCTTGCCATCCGCGATCTCGCCTCGCACGAGCGCAATGTGTGTCTCGCCGTCGACCTGATTTTCGTATGCCACGATTTGAAAGAGGCCATGCTCCGTTGGCAGCTCGGCCGACGCGGCGCGTTTCACAAGCCGCTCGGTCCGCATCCTGTACTTGATCAGATCCGCGATCGTAATCATGAGCAGGCCATGCTTTTTCGCGAACTTCGATAATTCCGGCACGCGCGACATCGTGCCGTCTTCATTCATAATTTCGCAGATCACAGCAGCCGGGTAAAGACCAGCAATTCTCGCAAGATCGACAGCCGCCTCAGTCTGGCCAGCTCGCACCATCACACCACCGTCCCGGGCACGCAAGGGGAACATGTGTCCAGGCCTCGAAAGATCCGATGGCCTCGTGTTCGGGTCAATTGCTGCCTTCACCGTCGCAGCCCGATCGGATGCCGAAATGCCTGTGCTCACCACGTGTTTGGCTTCAATAGTCACGCAAAAAGCGGTCTTCAAGGCCGTGGTGTTTTGGTTGACCATCAGCGGCAACTCAAGCTGGTCCAGCCGCTCTGCCGTCATAGGCATGCAAATGAGACCGCGACCTAGTCTGGCCATGAAGTTGATCGCTTCGGGAGTAATCTTCTCTGCCGCAATCGTAAGATCGCCCTCGTTCTCGCGGTCCTCGTCATCGACGACAATGATCATTCGACCTTGTTGAATCGCCTCGATCGCCTCCTCAATGGGCGCAAACGGTCCTTTACGGCGAGCTATGCGGATTTTCGATTTCTTCGTGGTCATCGGTTTGCCAGAGCAATTTGGGTGGCTCGAATAACGTACTTCCCCACCATATCGCATTCGAGGTTAACTCGGTCACCTGGTCGCAGCGCTCGAAGATTCGTACCGTCCCAGGTAAACGGCACGATCATGACATCAATTTCGTCACGCCTCAGTTCTGCGACCGTCAGACTGACCCCGTCCACCGCGATCGAGCCTTTTATGATGAGATGCCCAGCGAGCGTCTCATCAAACTGGAATGTCAACCAGTGCGCGTCCCCCTCGGTGCGAATGCCCTTTAACTCAGCCGTGCCGTCAACGTGCCCCTGAACAAAGTGCCCACCAAAGCGACTGTCCACACGCAGCGCACGTTCTAGATTCACCAAATGACCGGCCCGAAGCTCACCAAGCGTGGTGAGCCGTACAGTCTCCGGCCCAAGATCGGCTAGTAATGTGCCAGCATCCGTGGTCACGACGGTCAAACAAACACCATTTATCGCAAGGCTATCCCCGGCGTGCATCTTGGAAGCCAACATTGTGCGAACGCGCAGCTGAACACCCGCATCTCCAACTGCCGCGTCTTCCACCTGGCCAACCGACTCAATCAGGCCTGTGAACATAACCCTCGATCAATACATCAGGTCCAAGCTGGTGAACATGCTGGTCAAACAACGACTCGGGCCCAAATCCCCTCCCTGGGAGTAATGCCAGCCCACCGGCACCGAGCAACATTGGCGCCACGTACAGGTGAGCGTAATCGACGATACCCGCATCCCAGATAGCTTGGTGCAAGGTTGCACCTCCCTCAAACAGGAGACTTTGAATACCGCGCCGACCAAGCGCGGACACCGCCACGGCTATTTCCGGCGAATCAATGGCCAATAGCGTCGCCCCTTTCGCCTCCAGCGCCTTAGCTCGGTCGGCGTGATTGCTCACGGCGTCAAGAGACGTGAGCATTATCACGGGCCCGTCGGCAAGCGTCGAGAAGATGCGCGCATCTGGGGTAACACGCAGTCTCCGATCAAAGACAACACGCGTGAGTGGCCGCTCACGATAGACCAGGCGTGCGGTAAGAAGTGGATCGTCAACAAGTAGCGTGCCCGACCCGACGGCGATCGCGTCCACCTGTGCCCGCTGATAGTGCGCATGCCGAAGAGCAGCTGCCGACGTCAACTGCGTCCGTACTCCGGACATCTCCGTGAGACATCCATCGAAGCTGGTCGCCGCCTTTAGGATGACAAACGGTCTCTGCTCCCGGAGCGTCGTCAAGAACGGCTGATTCAGCCGTACCGCATCGTCTCTTTCAAGACCGATCTCCACAGTGACGCCCTGTTCGCGAAGCGCCGAGAACCCGCGTCCACGGACCAGTGGGAACGGATCCTCCATAGCCGAAACAACCCGCCTAACGCCCGCAGCGACAATACGCGCTGTGCATGGCCCTGTCCGTCCGGTATGAACACACGGCTCAAGCGTGCAGTACAGCGTGGAACCGCGCGCGCGCGCGCCGGCTTCTTCAAGCGCAACAACCTCTGCGTGAGGCCCTCCCGCACTTTCATGACAGCCATCGCCAACGACGACGCCGTCCCTGGTCACGACGCAGGCGCCAACCAAAGGATTGGGCGCAGTACGCCCGAGTCCTCGCCTTGCGTGGTCGAGCGCCCGCCGCATCCACTTGGCATCGTCTACCACTGTTGCTGAAACAAGGCGTCAACGTAATTCGCCGCCGAGAACGGAATGAGGTCATCCATGCCTTCACCCACACCCACGTACTGAATAGGCAGCTTGAGATCATGGGCGATCGCCACAGCAATACCGCCCTTCGCAGTGCCATCAAGTTTGGTCAGGACGACACCGGTTACGCCCACCACATTGCTAAATTCGCGGGCTTGTGCCAACCCATTTTGCCCCACAGTGGCATCTAGCACGAGCAGCACCTCATGTGGAGCACCCACCGCAGCACGTCCCGCAACACGGCGAATCTTCTCGAGCTCGCTCATCAGATTCACGCGCGTATGTAAGCGCCCAGCGGTATCAACCAAAATCGGATCGCAGCCGCTGGCTTTTCCGGACTGGATTGCGTCAAAGACCACGGCCGCCGGGTCCGAACCGTCATCGGAACGGACTATCTCTACACTAGCGCGCTCGGCCCAGACCGCAAGTTGCTCGACGGCCGCAGCACGGAAAGTATCGGCAGCACAGACCAGGGGCCGCTTCCCAGAGGCCTTAAGGAAATGGGCCAGTTTCCCAACGGTCGTCGTCTTGCCGGTTCCATTAACCCCGACGACCAACACCACATGTGAGGCGTGTTTGCTCGCGCTGACTTCACTACCCTTCGGTTCCACTCCGTCGAAGATGGCTCGAATCTCATCCTTCACGAAATCGCGAAGACTTTTGCTTCGAGACGCGCGACTGGCAACGGCAGTCACGATCCGGCCAGTAGCAGCCACGCCGACATCAGCCAAAAGCAACAACTCCTCAAGAGCTTCAACGGTATCGACGTCTATTTCGTCAGCACCGGGTACCTGCGCATCGGCGCGGTGCACGATCTCGTCAAACTGGCTAACAATCTGTTGCTTGGTACGACTCAAGCCCTCTCGCAGGCGGTCAAGTAACGCCACATCCCTCCTGAGGTTCCCCACTCATCCTGCCTCAGCACGCTGCGGCCGCAGCATCAAGTCATATAGAGCCGTCCGCGCATCTGTTCTACCGGCTAAAAGCTCAGCAACCTGGGCGGTGATCGGCAACTCGACGCCGTAGCGCGCGCCGAGGGCAAGCGCGGCGTTCGTCGAGCGGACTCCCTCCGCCACCATTTTCATCCCTGAAAGCACGTCGTCAACTGCACGACCGCGCGCCAGTTCAATACCAACATGCCGATTGCGGCTCAGAGCCCCGGTGCACGTCAGCACGAGGTCCCCTAGACCGGCCAATCCTGCCAGGGTATCCCGCTGGGCCCCAGCCGCACACGCCAGTCGCGTAATTTCAGCGAGCCCTCGCGTAATGAGCCCAGCCATGGCGTTGTGCCCGAGTGCCAATCCTTCAGTCACTCCGGCGGCAATCGCAATGATGTTCTTCAACGCACCGCCAATTTCTACCCCGATCACATCCGTCGTGCCATACAGCCGAAAATATCCAGTTCGGAAATCAGCTTGGACCTGCTCTACGCAGGCCAACTCATTCGATGCCACTGACACCGCCGTTGGCAGCTGGCAGGCGAGCTCCGCAGCGAAGCTGGGACCCGACACCACTGCGATAGGCACCTCGCTACCAAGTTCCTGGCTCATCACCTCGGACATACGGAACAACGTTTCTTGTTCTAGTCCCTTTGTGGCGCTTACCACCGTCGCGCCACGGCTAATCATCGGCGCTGCCCTCTTTACAATTGCCCGCGTACCATGGGAGGGCACGGCCGCCACGACGAGTTCCGCGTCGCGCAACGCATCCTTAAGGTTTTCCGTCACCCTCAACCGGGTGGGAAACCGAACATCTGGAAGATAGGCCGGGTTCTCGCCCCGCGCTGACATGTCAGCAACAAGCGCGGGGTCGCGCGCCCACAAGCAGGCGTCGTGGCCTGCGTTCGCGAGATGGACGGCAAGAGCCGTTCCCCATCCTCCTGCGCCGAGTACTGCGACCTGACGAATGGAAGCCTCCTAGAACACTCTCTCGCCGACTTTGCTCTCGGTGCCGGCGAGGAGCCTACCGAGATTACCGCGATGGCGATGCACAACGATCACTGCAGCAACGGCAGCACCAATCGTGACCACCGGGGATACATTTATGGCCACTGCTGCTGCGACCAGAGTCACAGCTGCTGAAATCGAACCGACCGAAATGTAACGCGTCACTAACGTCACCACTACAAACACTGCTACTGCCATCGCAGCGGCAACTGGCGCGAGCATCATAAAGACACCGGCGGCGGTGGCCACGCCCTTCCCGCCACGAAAACCGAGCCACACGGGGTACACATGCCCAATGATCGCCGCCAGTCCAGCAACTACCGACGTAGGCGGACCACCAAACAGCCGCTGAACCACCATGACGACTACCGCTCCCTTACCCACGTCGAGGCACATCGTAGCCATAGCGCTCAATACACCGCTTGTTCTCAGCACGTTAGCCGCGCCAACATTGCCGCTACCTGCTCGGCGAAGATCAACCCCTCGGCACTGCGCAATAAGAAACGCAAAGGGCAAAGAACCAACAGCGTACCCGACGGTTAACGCCAGAATTTCTTCCATAACTGGTCAGCGTGTACGACCTTCACACAGTGTAGTCGCCTCCATCTACATCAACCCTCTTTGATCATGCCAAATCGCCGCCCAACACCAACTCACGCCTCACCATGTCGAGCGCTGCTTGTGAGGCCTGAAACTTCACCCGCGAACGATCGCCAACAAACCGAAACTGCCGTGAGCGACTCGACCCAGGCAGCGCCACACCAATAGCAACAGTGCCAACCGGTTTGTGCTCCGTCCCTCCGCCTGGACCGGCAATGCCTGTCACCCCCACCCCCACGTCGACGCCCGCACTGGCCCGCACACCTTCGGCCATGGCGAGAGCGACCGGTTCGCTTACTGCGCCATGGTGGTCGATCAATTCGCCAGGCACATTTAAAAAATCCATCTTTGCGCTATTTGCATACGCGACCACTCCCGTCTCAACGTAGCGGGAGCTCCCTGCCACATCCGTAAGTCGTGACGTCAACAACCCCCCGGTGCACGATTCGGCCACGGCGATTCGAAACTGGTGCTCCACGAGCAGGTCTCCGACAACCCGCTCAAGAGAGCGACCGTCAAGACTATACGCATCCAGCCCAAGCACCTCGATTACCTGTAACGCAGCCTTCTCCACGGCTACCGCCGCATGCTCACGCTCGCCCGCGCGTGCCGAAAGATGCAGTTCTATTTGACCGAGCGACGCCAGAATCGTCGCCGATACAGGGACCTGCGCACGCGCCCACTGCGCGTACAACGGCTGCACGGCCTCCTCGGTATGCGACTCCGTGCGCCCAGTGATCTTGACAATCTGTGTAACCAGCGACCGACGCGGCGCTCGCGAACGAAGAACGCCATCCACCGCCGACACCAACATCGGCTTCAATTCTCTCGGAGGCCCAGGCAAGAGCAATACGGCCTGATCCCCGTCTTCGACCCACAGCCCTGGCGCGGTCCCAATTGGATTATCGAGGACGCTAGCACCAGCCGGAACCATGGCCTGTCGGCGATTGATCTCAGGCATGTCCAGGTGCCGCGACGTAAACCGATCGCGAATGCGCGTCGTAATCCTCTCGTCCTCACCCAACGGTCGCGAGAGCACCTCGGCAACCACCTCCCGCGTCACATCATCATCGGTCGGTCCGAGTCCTCCGCAACAAACGACAAATCCAACCTGATCGAGTGCGAAACGAATCGCTGTTCCGAGTTGCGCGCGGTCATCACCCAACACACTCTTATATGCGATCTCGATCCCGATAATGTTCAGCTGCTCGGCTATAAACAGCGAGTTGGTATCCACGCGAGACGCGCCCAACAATTCACTGCCGACCGCAAGAATCGCTGCACGCTCAAACGTACCTCTCGGGCGGCTGGATAACGGCGTCAAATTTATACGAACCATCCTGGGGCCAAGACGACCAACCCCCGCATGACTAGCTGGCCATACACCGCAGCCATCGCATCGTCCGCCATGATACCGAGACCTCCGGGCAATCTCTCGAGTTGCCTTGACGGCCAAGGCTTCGCCACGTCCAACACACGAAATATCACAAACCCGACCATGGCGCCGGCCAAGTTGACAGGCAGAAACGCCAGCGTTATCAGCATGCCAGCGACCTCATCAATAACGATCGGCGCGGGATCGACTACGCCCAGGTGGCGCTCCGCTACTGTCGCACTCAAGATGCCGACTAGACACACGATAGCAATGGTCGCCAGTTCAACACTGATCGAGCCGGCACTGCGTACTGCGAAGAAAACGATAAGGCCCACGGCGGAGCCGAATGTTCCTGGCGCCACCGGAACATAGCCGACGTATGCACACGTCGCGATAAAGAGTGCCAGGCGATTCATTACCTGCCGTGAGAAACGATCAGACCGACCGCAGCACGACGACGCGAGTGTGCGTCATATAATCATGGAGCGCAAGACGACGCCCCCCCGCGAGGGCCGGCAGATAGCCCAAGCCAAGCAACAAGACCGACACAATGCCAGCGAGCGCACGTGTGAGGGCACAGCTTCCATCCACGGGCGCGTTTCCCATTGTCACCACTCGAATGCGCGCGGCCATCTTGCCGATCGTCTGTCCCCCAGCCGCAGTGAAGGCCCAAAAATACGACAGCTTCACGAGCAGCAGAAACGCGGCCAGGGGCGCAAGCGGAAGAGCCCTCCAGTCGGCCATCGACAATCCGACCATGCGCAGCGTGAAGTACATCACTGATAAGTCAATGACCAACAACAACGCATGATCCAGCACGACCGCCCCAAACCGGCGAGCAGCACCGCTCACTGCGTCACCCTCATCGGCAGGCAACTGTGAATCCGCAACTGTGGCCGCCCCCGGGTCAACCTTTGGCACTGACTCAACGAGGGGGGGCTCAGACGTCATGTCCCACAACTCCAGCTCCGACCGGACTGCCACTGACCGTGACGCCTTCGAACCGACTTTTAAACTAGGCGATCGTGGCGTACGTCGCACGGCCAGCGGAGGACGCGGTGTCACTGGTACTTTGATAAGCAGTTCGTCGCCTAAATCGTCAAACGCCTCGCCGAAGAGCGGCAGCTCCCGGTCGGTCCGCGCAGTCTCGACTGGTGTGGAGTCAGCCCTGACAACGGCCGGCACTGACCTTGGCAGATCGGTCCTTGCTGTGTCGACAGATACCGGCTCCGACGCGGTGACAGCAGGGGCCTGGGTAGGTGGAATCGAATCAGACGAATTCGGGAAAGTCTCCAACGCCGTCATCCCCTGATCGAACGAGTCATCCCACCGGACAGGTGCTGCCAGCTCATCCGAAGGACGCAGCGAAAGGCCGTCCTTTGCATCACAGGGATCTCGGTCTACAGACACGAGCGAAAAGTCATACCCGCAATTCCTGCACCGATCTCCCGCATCGAACCCCAGGTAGCTACACTTCGGGCACTTCATTGCAGGTCACTTAACGGCACTCGAAGTGGTGTCGAAAGCAGTATGCCAGCAGCGGCAAGCAGGTCGCGCTGCACGTCAGCGCGCAGCACGTCGGCTTCCAGCCGGTGCGGATCGGCAAGATCGATGCCCTCAAGAGCGCGTAGGGTCTCGACCAGGCGACCCTCGGAGTACAACTCATGTGCACGAACGATTGCGATTTCCGAGGCACGTACGATCGGAAGCGGCTCCACGTAAGCTTGTTCAATTGAGGGGGCTGCTGTCGTAACTTGAAGCGTGGTCATTTGGAGACCGGGCAGCCACGCACTAATTGGAAACCCTCCGAACAGCATGGTCGCCGCAACAACAAGCATCGCAAGCCCAGCGGTAATCCATCTCTGACGGGTCATCAGCGGCGCCACGCGCCGCTGCTTGACGCCGAACTGGGCAGGTAAAGGATCGATCCACAAATCGGCGCCGGAGTCGAACGAGTCAACCCGGTTCAACCGATCAAGAAACACATCGGCTGCGTCACTACCCTGCTCAACGGCCCGCGTCAACAGATTACGAGCGCGCTCGATCTCGCCGGCGTTATACGCCGACACTCCAACATGCAGCAACTCTTCCGACTCACGATGACGCTCCGCCTGCGCACTGCGTGCGCGCTCGATATACGCACGGGCCCGATCGTGGTGGCGCTCAAGAAAGACCACCCGGCTCCAAACGCTTATGGCACGTTCGTATTGGCCAGCGAAATAGTGATCGAGACCCGTGAGCAGAAGCTGCTCGATTCGCGCCTCACGATCCGAGTCGCCTCGAGGCACAGAGGGACGGACCGGATTTATCGACTGCGAATTAGGCATCGTGGCAGTGTAAAACGCAAAAACCATTATCGGAGAAAACTCTCCTTGGGTCAACGAATTACGGTCCTTCCGCCCCCTCGTTTGGACGCACGAAACAGCAGGAGCGCCTACACGTCCACACCACGGACACAAGCCTCGTTCGGTTGTGGTACAAGACGACACATGGCACTCATTGAGTGCGTGCCCAACGTTAGCGAAGGGCGGCGCACCGAGACTCTCGAGAAATTGGTGCAGAACGTTCGCCAAGTGCGGGGCGTGAGACTTCTGGACCACTCGGCCGATCGAGAACACAACCGCTCAGTCTTTACAATCGTCGGCGAGCCATCCCCACTACAGGACGCCGTGCTTCTACTGTTCGATATCGCTCTCTCGGCAATCGATTTGCGAGTCCACACAGGCGCGCACCCACGCTTGGGGGCCGTCGACGTCGTGCCGTTCATACCGCTCGAACATGCCACGATGGAAGAGTGCACCGAACTCGCGCACGCGACCGCCTCTGAGATCGCGCGCCGCTTCCAGGTGCCTGCCTACCTCTACGAAAAGGCATCCACCGATCCGAACAGACAAAAACTAGAGGACATTCGACGAGGCCAGTTCGAAGGGCTCGCAACGAAGATGTCACGGCCGGGCTGGGCCCCGGACTACGGACCACGTGCCGTCCATCCTCGCGCCGGCGCGTCCATCATCGGAGCACGAATGCCTCTCATCGCTTATAACATCAACCTGGCGACCGACCGGCTTGAAGTAGCAGAACGCATTGCAGCAACCATTCGCTACAGCGGCGGCGGCTTTCCACACGTCAAAGCAATGGGAGTGGCACTTCAGGAACGCAGCATTGTCCAAGTCTCGATGAATTTGACGAACTACGAGTCCACGCCCATCGGCCGCGTCTTCGACGCGGTCTGCAAGGAAGCACAACGATACGGAGTCAGGGCGATCGAGAACGAAATCATTGGCCTAGTACCAAGGGCCGCGCTCACCGGACTGTCTGAAAACTTCGGCCGACTCGGATCAATCAGGGAAGACCAGATTCTGGAGACAAGGCTCAGACAAACACGCGGCCCGTAGCACCTCATACGCACCCCCCGCCTTTCGGCCTTCTGTCTTTCTCCGTTTCAGAGTTAACATTCCTTCCGCGCCATGACTTCCGTCGATCCTTTCGCACCGACGATAACACTAGGTCCTAACGACCTCTCCCTGTGTCCTTACAAGCGATGACAGTGTCTGCCGACGCTCCACCCGACGCAACCCGACACACAGACGCGAACGCGATCGATAGTGGGGCGCTCCTCAAGGAGTTACAGCAGTGCCTGGAAGGCGAGGTTCGTTTTGACTCGATCTCACGCGCCCTCTACTCCACCGATGCAAGCGTGTACCAAATCCAGCCGCTCGGTGTCGTCGTACCACGCTCGCGGGAAGACGTGATCCAGCTCGTTAAGATTTGTGCGAAGCATCAATGTCCTCTGACTATGCGCGGCGGCGGCACGTCACAGGCCGGACAGGCGATTGGCCGAGGGGTGATCGCTGACACCTCGAAATTCCTTCACCGCATCCTTGAGCTGAACGTCGAGGAGCGTTGGGTGCGCGTTGAGCCTGGCGTCATACTCGACGAGTTGAATGCCCACCTGCGTCAACACGGCGTCCGCTTCGCGCCTGACATATCAACCGCCAGCCGCGCGACGATCGGCGGCATGATGGCGAACAACTCAAGTGGCGCGCGTTCTGTTCTGTACGGCAAAACGATCGATCACGTGCTCAAGCAGGAGGTCGTGCTGTCGGATGGCTCGGTTGTTGACTTCGGACCGCTCTCTCCAGCCGAGCTGGAGACCGCGAGCTCAGGCTCGAGTCTGGCTGCCCAGTGCTATAGGGTCGTTCGCGATACGGTCGCGACACATGCCGAAGAAATAGACCGACGCTTTCCAAAAGTCATTCGACGCGTCGGCGGATACAGCCTCGAAGAATTTATTCGCCAGGATCAGCCCTTCGACATGACGAAGCTGATGGTCGGATCCGAAGGCACACTCGGTGTTGTTCTCAACGCCACACTCAAGCTGGTGCCACTACCAAAAGCCAAGGCGGTTATGGCGATCCAGTTCGCTGATCTACTTGAATCTCTTGCGGCTACGCCGGTAATTCTGAGACATGGCCCCTCAGCAGTCGAGGTCATGGACGAGTTCATCCTGAGCCACACGCGTCAAAGCGTAGAGCTTGACGCCCTCAGGAAAGGATTCATCGACGGCGACCCTGGCGCGCTGCTCTGCGTCGAGTTCTATGGAGATCGTGAAGAAGACCTGCCCCCCAAAATGGACGCAGTTGAGCGCGACCTGCGTGAGAAGAAACTCGGGTACCGCTACCATCGCGAAATCGATTTATCAGGACAGGCACGCATCTGGCGCCTCCGAGAAGCGGCGCTAGGTCTGTCGATGGCCATGAAGAGCGAAGCGAAATCGCTGTCATTTGTAGAGGATACGGCCGTCGCGCCGGAAAAACTTCACGACTACATCGCAAAATTCATGGCAATTATCCAGCGGCACGGAACCTCGGCCGGAGTGTACGCACACGCTTCGGTTGGATGTCTACACGTGCGACCGGTGGTCAACATGAAAACCGACGCTGGCGTCCGCATGTTTGAATCAATTGCCACCGAGGTCTCCGACCTCGTCCTTGAGTTCGGTGGAGCGCTTTCGGGTGAACATGGGGACGGCCTCGTGCGAAGTCCGTTTATGCGAAAGATGTACGGTGCGACGCTGTACGACGCCTTTCGTACCATTAAGCACACATTTGATCCGCGCGGCATCTTCAACCCCGGTAAAATCGTGGACGCCCCCCCGCTCACACAGAACCTCCGCTATGGTGCAAACTACCTCACGCCAGATCCCGAGACGCACTTTGACTACTCCGAGCACGCTGGCTTCGGTGGTGCCGTCGAGATGTGCAGCGGCCTCGGAGTATGCCGCAAGAAACTCTCTGGCACTATGTGTCCGTCATACATGGCCACGCTCGAGGAAGCGCACTCAACCCGTGGACGAGCAAACGTGTTACGCCAAGCTATGGCAGGACACCTGGGTGAGTCTGGACTCGCCGACCACGGCGTATATGAAACTCTCGATCTGTGCCTTGAGTGCCGGGCCTGTAAGACCGAATGCCCCGTTGGCGTCGACATGGCCAGATTCAAGAGCGAGTTCCTGGCTGCCTACTGGGCCCGCCATGGAACCGGCCTTGACGCGCGTCTTCTGGGGAATGTCCGTACGGTCGCCACCTGGGGCAGCCGTCTTGCCCCGTTATCGAACTGGCTGGCCGACTCTGCACCAGTACGGTATCTCAACGAGCGCCTCCTCGGAATCGATCGCCGACGAACACTGCCGAGATTCGCACGTCGTACGCTTGCCCAGCTCGCGCCTGCAGCCGATGACCAATGCGAAGCCGTGCTGTTCAACGACACCTTCACCAACTACTACGACCCCGCCATCGGCACTGCGGCACTCGATGTCATCGCCTCAGCTGGAATCCGGGCAGGGCTAGCCCAACACGGGTGTTGTGGCAGGCCGCAAATCTCGAAGGGTCTCCTTAGCGAAGCAGCTCGACTCGCGGCACATAACACCAACGCGCTGTACCCTCATGCCGTCACAGGCAGACCGATCGTGTTCTGCGAGCCAAGCTGCCTATCGGCAATACAAGAGGACTGTCCGGCTCTCCTTAAAGGCGAAACCCGCCAACGCGCGGAGGTGGTTGCAAAAGCCGCGGTCCTCTTCGAGGAGTTCGCCGAAACTCTGCTCCCGGGTCTCACGCTTGCAAAGGGTCCACAGAAGATTCTGCTTCACGGGCACTGCCACCAGAAGTCGATGGGGTTGGTGCCTCCGGCGAAATCGCTGCTATCGAAAATCCCTGGAACGTCCGTGACCGACTTGGACTCAGGCTGCTGTGGCATGGCTGGATCGTGGGGATACGCGCGCAGCCATTTCGAGATATCCAGCGCAATCGGTGAGAGGGTGTTGTTTCCAGCCATTCGGGCACGAACGCCAGGCACGGTGGTAGCGGCCGCCGGCACCTCGTGCCGGCATCAGATCCATGACTTTACCGGCGCTGAGGCTATACATCCGGCCGTGCTTCTGCAATCACTCCTCGTCCGGAACAACAAGACATAGACAAAAGCCGAATGTGCGACTCGCCATCTAGCGAGCGCTCACGTCAGCAGACCCGTTCACACGCGTCTTGAAACGCCAACCCTTCGACGTCTTGACCAGCGTATCTGTGTACTGACTGACTCGAGTAACGATGGCCGGACTCTGTGCCACGTCTACGAACAGATTCAGCACTGTGCCCGCTGCACCGTCGGCAGTAGGCGTAATGACCGGCGTCAAAGGGGCGTGGCGCACTGTGGACTGAGACCGACCACGAACGAAATCCAGCAACGCCTGGCGACCCACGCGATTGCCGAATGACCCGTCTTCAGTGAACAAATTCGCGTAGCCTTCAGCATCACCACTGTCGAGCGCCACCGGATACCGGAAGTACAGCTGCAGAATGTCTGCGTAATCGTCCGCTGTGAGCACGGGAACGGCGGTCTGGGCGAGGACCGGGCACACCAGGCCGACCACAAGAACGTTGATCGCCACGACTCGGATAAAGTTTTTCACGCGATTTGCCATCGAGGAACTAGGGGTTTGGTTCATATCGTCGATCGTTGCTGATCAGTCTCCGATCTGCAGAGAGGCCGCATGTGACCGCGAATAGCAGCATCTAAACTGTGCCACGACGAAGCCTCCAATGCGGCACCTTAACTACGCTACATCGCGATGTTCGTGATAACCCCGTGCGGCAATCGGCCATATAGCAACAACATAGTCACCATCGAGCGCATAGAAGACGTCGTGCAAATTAATGGTTGGGTCGATGTGCGAGGGCTGGAAATAGACGTAACTGCCCACACTGAGGCCACAGTCCGGCGGGACAGCGATCGTCGCATGTTCGTCGTTGAGCGCAACGACTGCGGCGCCAACCACATCTCTTGCAAACGGGTAGCCATGATCCTTGGTCATCGACTTGTGCCCGCAATCCGTCACACACCGTCCGGGCTCTGGCCGACTGACGACCGTACCCAATACCCAAAAGGCTTGCTCGAACGGGATGTCGAGCCGTCCGTAGTGGCTATCCATAAGCACGTACGAACCCGCCTGAATCTCGGTAACCTCGTCGACGCGACCGCTAATGTCGTACGTTCCTGTACCACCCGCCGAAACAACATCGCATGGAAGACCGTCAGATCGGAACAGGTTCGCCGTGCGCACAAGCCCTGCCATCGCGTCCCGGGCCCGTGTCTCTCGCTCTGATCGTTCGGTAAGGCCAACCAAGTGACCTTCGTACCCCATCACGCCCCGAAGCGCTAGGCCCTTGGCGGCGACGACCTGACGACCCAGACTCACGGCACTCTCAAGCTGGACGCCGCATCGCCCCATCCCAACGTCAAGATCTACCAGGACACCGACGGTGACCCCTGCACGAGCGGCGGCGTCACTTAGAGCGGTCAGTCCAGCTGTAGAATCAACAGCGACGGTCACGGACACATCGCGCGCAACCTTCGCTATTCGCTCACACTTGCCAGGTCCCACCGGCTCATTGGCAATGAGAATATCGCCGGACGCCTCGGTAAGCTGATCCGCCAGCGCAGATGCAGCCACCTCCGCCTCCGATACGGTTGCGCACGTCAGGCCCGCACAGGATCCTGCCACAAGCTGACGCCTCGCGATCTCTGGTGTCTTGTGGGCCTTGAAGTGCGGGCGCAGACGGCAGGGACCGGCGGCAAAGAACCCCGCCATCCGTTCGATATTTCGCTGCATCGTAGCAACGTCAACCACCAATGCTGGCGTAGGAATCTCACGAACATCCCCCACGCTGGAATCTCCGCCTGGCCTCTCTATGCCACAAATCCGTGGCTCATCACTCACGCGGCTCGTCCTCCCTTCGACGCGACGGCGTAATGCCAAATCCACGCATCTTGCGGTACAGATTGCTGCGCTCGATGCCGAGCGCACCTGCTGTGCGTGAAATATTTCCCTGCTGCTCCGCCAATGCGCGCCTGATAAATTCAACCTCAAATCGATCCCGTGCCTCGTGCAACGTTTGCAACGAAGCAGCCCCACCCTCCGCTGGCGGCGCGCCGCCACCCGCAGTGAGGCCTTGATCTAGAAACGAGAGATCGCGTGACGAGATCCGCTCGCCCGGCACCATAATCATCAAGCGCTCGACCACATTGTGCAGTTCGCGCACATTACCCGGCCACTCATACTGCCGAAGTGCAACGATGGCATCAGGCTCGAATGTCTTTGCACGCCTTCCATACTCACGAGCAAGCATCGCCATGAAATGATCGGCCAGTAGCGAAATATCTTCATGGCGATCGCGCAGCGGCGGTACAAAAATAGGAACCACGTTCAGACGAAAGTACAAGTCTTCGCGAAACCTGCCCGCTCGAATCTCGACCGCCAGATCTTTGTTGGTGGCCGCCAGTACACGGGCATCCACACGAATCCGGGAAGAGGCGCCTACTGCCTCCATTACCTGCTCTTGCAGCACCCGTAACACTTTGGCCTGCGTTTTCACACTCATGTCGGCGATCTCATCAAGGAAGATCGTCCCTCCATGGGCGGCCTCGAACTTACCTCGACGGTCCGATACAGCGCCGGTAAACGCGCCACGCACGTGACCGAAGAGCTCACTCTCGATCAACTCCTCAGGTATCGCCGCACAATTGACTTCGACGAACGGTCCAGTACGCCGTCGACTTAGCTGATGGACATTCCTCGCGACGAGTTCCTTGCCCGTGCCGTTCTCGCCAAGGATTAGCACACGGCCGTTGGTGGGCGCCGCCATTGCCACCTGCTCTCGCAGTTTAGTCATGGCATAGCTCTCGCCTACCATGATGTGACGCGCATTTACCTTCGCTCGAAGAGTCTTATTCTCGGCCTCCAACCGCCGCTGCCGAAAGGCGTTGCGAACAACGAGTCTCGTCTTCTCTAGCGAGAGCGGTTTCTCGACAAAGTCGAACGCACCCATCTTGATGGCGCGCACGGCAGATTCGATATTGCCATGCCCGGAAATTATGACCACCTGCACATCAATTTGACGTTCACGCATGCGCGCCAGGGTAGCCAGGCCGTCCATGCCAGGCAGCCATATGTCGAGCAACACGACGTCATACGCCTGACGACCCAGACGCTCCAGGCATTCCTCACCGCTCTCGACCGCCTCCACCTCGTAACTTTCGTCTCGCAACACGGCACTAAGCGCGCTACGAACACCTGGCTCGTCGTCAACGATCAGAATGGAAGGCATGGAATCTCAGCAAGGAAGTTCAATCACGAATCGCGTACCGCGCGGCTCGTTCTCGGTGACAATAACACTCCCGCCATGTTCCGTCACGATACGGCGAACAATCGCGAGACCGAGTCCACTCCCGCGCTGTTTAGTCGAATAGTACGACAAAAAGAGCTTCTCTCTCTCTTCCTTCGGAATACCAGGACCGTTATCAGCCACCACGATGCGGACAACACTTTCGGCCGGCACATGGTGCGTCTCGATATCGATAGCCCCGCGCTGCGACATCGCTTCCACAGCATTGTCAACGATATTAATCAACACGCGTCGAATCTGCTCAGGATCGACTGATACTAGAGGTAGTGCTGCTGCGAATCTCGAACGCAGCTCAACAGCCGTGAAGATCCCACGGTATAGCGCAAATACATCGGTCAGAAGCGCATGAAGATCAGTCGGCACAGTCCGTGGTGACGGCATCCTGGCAAACTGCGAAAACTCATCAACTAGTCCCTTTAAAGACTTCACCTCCCCGACGATGGTTGCAGCACATTCATCAACCAGCGATCGGGTTGAAGTGGAGGCACCGGCGAAATGCTGCTGCATCCGCTCGGCGCACAACTGAATCGGCGTCAATGGATTCTTGATCTCATGGGCCAGGCGGCGCGCCACTTCCCGCCACGCCGCAACCCGCTGTGCGCGAACCAAGGGCGTGACATCTTCTAGCACGAGCACAACGCCGTCTGAAACACCGTCCTCTCGTCGAAGTGGCGTCGTCATGACTGCTAGATGCACGTCGCGGCCATCACGCGTGATAGACACCTCCTGAGGCAGGGCATCTTTGCCGTCCTGAGAGGCCTCGTCCATAACTGTCGCCAGTGGTTTCAACTCTGGCGAGCCAAAAACAATGGACGCTGGCTGGCCCGCCGTACGGTCGTCCACGCCCAGTAACCTTGACGCCGCGGCGTTCATCGTCTGGATATCACCGGCCGTGTCCACTGAGACGACACCGGTAGCGATGCGTTGCAAGATCGTCTCGACGTACCGACGCCGCCCCTCAACGTCATGGTGTTTCTGCTCAAGCTCGACCGCTGATCGCTCAAGGCGCTGGCGACTTGCCGAAAGGTCAGAGGCCATCCGATTGAATGCGTCAATGAGCGATCCGAATTCGTCCCGAGTTTCGGCCTCAACGCGGTGATCGAGATGCCCCGCGCCGATCTCGTTGGCGGCGACGGCTAGCATCTGGACCGGCCGTATGATCCGCTTGACCAGGTACAGTCCCATCCAAGTCGAGCCAATGAGAATCATGAGCGTTAGCATGAAGAAGAAAGATAGGTACACGCCCGCGAGCGGCCGTTGGAGAACGCTCAGCTGCTGGTAATCCTCATAGGCCTCGGTCATACGCCGAGCGCGGGCCGCAAATTGACTTGTCACGTACTCGCTCGCGATAACGACTCCCTGCAGTGGTGCTTCGGGCGACGCACGAACTGGCACGGCGCTGCGGATAAGATCGCCCCCGTCGGCCATAGGCTCGACCATCGGCGCCGACAGCTCGCCTGCCGCAACGCGAGCGGCAAGCAGATCCGCCGACGCGGCCGCCGCCGTCCTTGGTAACGTCGTCGTGCCAACATCGACAACGGGAATCAGGATCGGAGCATCCGAGGCACCGGAAGACTCGATCCGGTACACCTCTACAAGCCCGACGCGCTCCTGGAGCACATCGGGCTCTACGATGGCCCTTACCGATGCCGCCGACGATAAGGACAGGTCGATCGCACCGAGCGCGCGAGCCAACTGCTGCGCCTTCGCCGACACCAGACGCTGCCGCTCCTCGTAGAAATCGCCGGCGATCGCGTTAGCCGACGATAGGACATCGTCCATGGGCGCGTTAAACCAGCGATCCACACTATTGTTAATAACGCCGCTTCCCACGAGCAGCACGAGCACAGCCGGGATCAGCGTCATCCCGAGCAGCATCGCGACCATCTTGGCTCGAAAGTGCGCAAAAGGCAGGCCGCGGCGTTTCTCGACCAACATCTTGACGATATTGCGCGCGAGCACGAAGCCGAGCGCCACGAGAATCGTCAGATTCGTCGCAGATAGCGCGTAAAGGACAACCTCTGTCAGGAAATCCGGCGCGAGAGTGGCCGATCGACTCGCAAGCGCGAGCAAGCTAATTAAGACAGCGACCAGGACCACGACCCCGGCCAGGAGCAGCACAGTATTGTCACGAATTGGTCGAGGTCGACTAGACGCAGAACTCGGCCACGGTGGCGGCGCCACCGGACTTTTCTGCACAGGGGAATCACGGAGCGTTGTTGCCATTCTTTCTTGACAGCCCACCGGCGTCAGCCGTCGCCGATTCGGCACCTCGACGCGCTCAACTATTCCTTGTATTCCTTCACGTTAAGAAGATCCGTCAACTCCGTCATAAACTCACCGATGTCGCGGAAATGGCGATAGACGGACGCGAACCGTACGTAGGCGACCTTGTCGACACCCTTTAGCTCCTTCATCACGAGCGCCCCCACCTCCTCGGTGCTCATCTCTTTCTCTGGGCGTTCCTGTACTGCAGCCTCGACTCGGTCGGCGATCGCCTCGACGACTGACACGCTGACAGGGCGCTTCTCACACGCCTTAAGCAACCCAGCAATGAGTTTCTGGCGCTCAAAGCGCTCGCGCGTGCCGTCTTTCTTGATCACCATATACGGGATCTCGTCGATCCGCTCGTAGCTGGTGAAACGGCGCTTACAATCGAAACATTCGCGCCGCCGACGAATAACCTCGCCTTCCTTGCCCTCCCGCGAATCGACAACTTTGCTACCGATCTGACCGCAGAATGGACATTTCATGGACGTGAAAAGACCCCTTTCTCAGATGTTGACGGAGGGGGCAGCGTCGGAAGACGACCGAAACCCAATCCGTCCTGCGCCATAAAGATAGTACCGGCCAGCACGACAGGAACATAAGAAATGGCGTGCGTGACGATAGCCGCAGCCACTGCGGAATCGTTCGCTGCCCCGAAGAACGTTGTCGCACCAATTCTGTATGCTTCGTGATAGCTGCCGATACCACCCGGGGTCGGCACTGCCACTCCGATCGTGAGCAACGCCTGCAACAGGAACGAGCCCGAAAAAGGCATATGAATTCCGAAGGCTAGCGCCACTAGCCACGCCTCACCCGCGATAGTCACCCACAGCAAGAAAGACCAAAACAAAGCGGCGGCCAGCGCCTGGGGCTCGCGTGCTACGGCAAATCCGGAGCTAAAGGTCCGCGCATACCCAGCCAAACGGTCAGCAATTGTGCTCGGCAACATTCTGGCTGAGCTAAACACTAAGCGGCCGATGCGTTCAGGATGCGTCGCCATGACCCAGGTAAGCGCGACGAGCAGGATGGCCACCAGGCCCCCAAGGGCCGCAGACACTTCGATTCCCTGACGCAATGAACCGGGAAGCCTTGCTGAATCGCTCGTGCCCCACACGTAGAACGCGAGCAATACCAGCATCGCAATAAGATCAAGGACGCGCTCCATCACAATGGTTGCTAGCGTCACCGACGTACTCAAACCTTCTTGTCGGGCCAGCAGATACGGGCGCAACAGGTCACCCGCTCGAGCCGGTAGTACCCCCAACGCCGCGAAACCAATGACCGTCGTACGAAACGCAGTCCTGAACCGCGTGGGCCCGATCGGCTTCAGAAGGTACTGCCATCTATGAGCTCGGATCACGAAGGTCATCACAAGCAGCACAAAACCTACGACGAGCAGATCGAGACGCGCCTGGCGCACCTGCACCCACACGTCTGCCAAGTCAGCATGTTGTAGAAACCACCCCATGAGAGCGATCGCCAGCACCGACACGAGAACCGTACGTATTCGCACCCTGGACCCTTTATGCCTCGTTGCCCCCACCGGAGGCCTTATAAGCGGTAACACAATATATCAGCCCCTCCCCCTCCACACTGACTAGTAGTTTTGTGGACGGTTGCAGCACAAGCAACCAAGCCTGTAACATGCGCGCCTCTCTACAAAAAGTATTTTGGAAAATAGACCTGTGCCGCTCCCCACTCCACTCCTCGAAGCTCAACTGAGCGAACTCACACTGCATCGACAGGGTAAGGTTCGCGACATCTACGAGGTCGGCAAGGTACTTCTCATGGTCGCCACGGACCGCATCTCGGCGTTCGACTTCGTGCTCGGCTCTGGCATTCCAGACAAGGGCAAGGTCCTAACGCAGCTGTCAGCGTTCTGGTTTGACAGAACCCGCGACATTGTAGGAAATCACGTCGTTGAGACAGATGTCCATCGGTACCCTGCGCAACTCGAAAAGCACGCCGACACGCTTGTAGGGCGGTCGATGCTGGTTCACAAGACGACGCCGGTGCCAGTTGAATGTGTGGCGCGAGGCTACCTGTCCGGGTCAGGATGGGCCGATTACTGCGCCACCGGTGCGGTTTGCGGCGTACGGCTGCCCTCGGGCCTGAAGCAGTCGGAGCGCCTCCCCGAGCCAATTTTCACCCCAGCCAGCAAGGCCATCAGCGGCCACGACATCAACATCAGCGAGGCTGAGGCCGCAAACCTCATCGGCGGACCACTGCTAAAGAAACTCCGAAGTTTGACCATGGCGCTGTATGCCCAAGGCGCGGCACATGCAAACGATTGTGGAATCGTACTTGCCGACACAAAATTCGAGTTCGGGCTCACCTCTGACAAGCGTATTCTCCTGATCGACGAAGTCATGACACCGGATTCCTCGCGCTACTGGCCGAAGGACGAGTATCGACCTGGCCGGGCGCAACCGAGCTTCGACAAGCAGTTCGTTCGCGACTATCTGGAGCAGATTCATTGGAACAAGCGACCACCCGTGCCATCCCTCCCCGATGACGTGGTGACAAGCACGCGCGCAAAGTACATCGAAGCCTTTCGCCGACTGACTGGAAGGGATCTGAACTGATGGCATTGCGCGAAGAACTCGAACACTTGGTTGACAACTTGGTCACCAAGGGCGTCCGCTACGGAGATGCGCAACGGGAATTCGAAAAGCGTTTTATCGCGCGTGCACTAGCCAGGACGGGAGGCAACCTCGGCAAAACCGCGGGGCTTCTCGGCATGCACCGTAACACCCTTAGCCGAAAGATCGTCGAGTACCGGCTACGCCGTTCAGCGTAAGAGCGAATTTAACCAGAGAGCCGCACTATCCGGGTCTTGACACCGTCTCGAAAGCTCATTAAAATTAGCAGTTGCCTAGGACGAGTGCTAGCCTGCCGACGGCACGCTTCCGCTTCGGAGCGCTGCGCCAGGTCCATTGCCTGGGATTTCAAGGTTATAACCAGCGGGGCCGTACCCGCTTCCTACAGACACAGTCTGGAGTCGAACGCACATGAAAGTTAGACCGCTACACGACCGCATCATCGTTCAGCGCCTCGAGGAAGAAGGCGAACAGAAAGTCGGTGGGATCATTATCCCGGATACCGCTAAGGAAAAACCGCAGCAGGGCAAGGTCTTCGCCGTGGGCGCCGGCAAGTTCAAAGATAACGGTGAGCGACAGTCTCTCGACGTCAAGACCGGCGACACCATCCTGTTCGGGAAATACTCGGGGCAGGAAATCAAGGTTGACGGTGAGGAGTACCTCATCATGCGCGAGGACGAAGTCCTCGCGGTTATGGATTCGAAAAAGGGCAAATAAACGAAAGGTCGGCGGGGGCCCCAGGGCCTCGGTCGATGGAGACATCTACACAATGGCTAAACAGATTATTTACGGCGAGGAGTCGCGCCAGGCGATTCTCCGCGGCGTCAACCAGCTGGCCAACGCCGTCAAGGTCACGCTAGGCCCAAAGGGGCGCAACGTTGTGCTGGACAAGAAGTTCGGCTCTCCCACCATCACCAAAGACGGTGTCACGGTGGCGAAAGAAATTGACCTAGCGGACTCGCTTGAAAACATGGGTGCGCAGATGGTTCGCGAGGTGGCAAGCAAGACGTCTGACACCGCGGGTGACGGCACGACCACGGCAACCGTGCTCGCGCAGGCCATCTACCGCGAAGGTGCCAGGAACGTCGTAGCGGGCGCTAACCCGATGGAACTCAAGCGCGGCATCGAAAAATCAGTCGAAGCGACAGTCGCCGAGATTAAGAAAATGGCGCGGCCGGTGTCAGGCAACATGGTCGCTCAGGTTGGCATGATCTCGGCGAACAGCGATCAGGAAATCGGCACCATCATCGCCGATGCGATGGAAAAGGTCGGCAAGGACGGCGTCATCACGGTAGAAGAGGCCAAGACCCTCGAAACATCGCTGGACGTCGTGGAAGGCATGCAGTTCGATCGTGGCTACCTCTCGCCGTACTTCGTGACCGACAGCGAACGCATGGAAGTTGTGCTCGAGAACCCGGTTATCCTGATCCATGAGAAGAAGATCAGCTCGATGAAAGATCTCCTTCCGGTGCTGGAACAAGTCGCCCGCCTTAGCCGCCCGCTCGTCATTGTGGCAGAGGACATCGAAGGTGAGGCGCTGGCCACGCTTGTCGTCAATAAACTCCGCGGCACGCTCCAGGCCGCTGCGGTCAAGGCACCCGGTTTCGGCGACCGCCGCAAGGCAATGCTCGAGGATATCGCGGTCCTCACCGGCGGCAAGGCGATCACGGAAGACCTCGGTCTTAAACTTGAAAACATCAAGGTTGAGGATCTGGGGACCGCCAAGAAGATCACGATCGACAAGGACAATACGACAATCGTCGAGGGCGGTGGTACGACAGCAGCTATTGAAGGCCGCGTCAAGCAAATCCGCGCGCAGGCCGAGGACACAACCTCAGACTACGATCGTGAAAAGTTGCAGGAACGGCTCGCGAAACTGGTCGGCGGTGTGGCCGTCATCAAGGTGGGCGCTGCCACTGAAACCGAGATGAAGGAGAAGAAGGCACGCGTCGAGGACGCCATGCACGCAACCAAGGCGGCCGTTGAAGAGGGCATCGTGCCTGGCGGTGGCGTGGCACTACTGCGCGGCGCCAAGGCACTCGACAAGCTAAAGCTTGAAGGGGATCAGCTCGTCGGCCTGCAGATCATCAAGCGAGCGATCGAGGAGCCCATGCGCTGGATCGCCATTAACGCCGGCGAGGAGGGTTCCATCGTTGTGGCAAAGGTCAAGGACCTGAAACAGGACGAGGGCTTCAACGCCTCGACTGACACGTATGAAGACCTCGTGAAAGCTGGCGTCATTGATCCGGCCAAGGTTGTCCGCAGCGCGCTACAGAACGCGTCGTCGATCGCGTCATTACTGCTCACCACCGAAGCGCTCATTTCCGAGATTCCAGAAGAGAAAAAGGAAGCAGCGCCAGCGATGCCGCCAGGAGGAATGGGCGGGATGGGTGGAATGGGCGGAATGTACTAACGCTCGAAAAGAAAACGGAGAGAGCCCAGGACCTGGTCCTCGGACTCTTACCGTCGCCAATAACCGAACAGCTGAGTAGAGAGGTGGGCCATCTGGTCCACCTCTTTTTTTCTGTTCTCCGACCAACAGCTTCCACGCACAAGCCGCCTAGATTCACATCCAAAGGCCTGATGAAGGCGGGACAAGGAAATTATCGCAGGGTAAAGGTAAGTTCGATCGTCACGAGGACGTTTACCGGTTCACCAAAACGGGTGCCCGGCTGAAACCGCCACTGCCTGGCGGCTTTGACGGCCTCCAGATCGAGGCCAAACGTAGGGTCGAGAGACCTCACTACGTCTATGCGTCCGACGGTGCCATCCGCAAGCACGACACATTCAAGCAGTACAGTGCCCTGGACTTTGGCACGCATCGCATCCGCGGTGTACTGCGGTTTCACCTCGCGCACGATACGCGGGTTAACCACACCGCTGCCGGGCCGAAACACTCCGCCACCCAGGCCGCCGCCAGTACCCTGCTCAAGACCGGAGCCCTGTCCCGCACCGGCACCAGAGCCACCGCCTGCCCCAGTCGACGCCGACGCTTCGTTCGACTCGATAACACCCAGAACACTTTCGGTGGCCACCGCAAGAAGCTGGGCCGGAATGTTCATCTGTTCGACCGGCGGCTCTTCCGGTGGCTCCGGTATAGGTTCGGGTTCGATCACGACAGGCTCGACAACCTCCTCTTCAGCAGGTATTTCGGCTTCCCTCGGCGGCTCTGGCATACTATTTCCGCCGCCTCCGCCTCCCCCAGGGCCTGGCTCCGAAAGAAAGACGATCTGCTGTGACAACCGGATCGGAAGTATCGCTTCACGGGTGCTTTCTGGCACGAGCCACGTGAGCAGCAAAACGAAACCAATAAGACCAGCGTGTGCCGCAAACGACGCCCCGAGCGCTCCGCCGAACCGCTTCTGAGGCGTTTCAAACATGAAACGCAATTCGACTGGGCGCCCGTCGTCAGGCCGCACCGATAGGTGGCTGGACCCGGACTCCTGCTTAGGCGGCACGTGCTTGGACTCGATCGGCATTCCCTTGATAGTAAATATGGACTGGTCCCGCACACGCAGAACCTACAGAGATTTTACTCTCTGAAGACATGCGCCGTCGCCATGATAAGACTGGCCCATCAATCTGAATATGCGCTGTCTCCAAGCGTGCCTCCTCACGCACACTCACCAGCAGGCCATCCGCCCCCCCACTAGTAACCGCGTGGTACAATCGCCCCTCCCGCAACCTTCAACTTGTAACCTTCAAGGTGACCCATGGGCATCGGCATACCGGAGCTTTTGATCATTCTCGCGATCATCATCGTAATTTTCGGGGCCAGCCGTCTCCCAGAGATCGGTCGCGGGATCGGTAAAGGCATCAAGAACTTCAAGGAAGCGACCAAAGAAGAGCAAGACAAGTCCTCGGATTCATAGCGCGCTACCGCTTGAGTCTGCGATCTCTACCCTTCTTCTTGGTCAACCCCCCCGTTCGTACCGGCCGCTGCCCACCGCGAAGATCGCTTTTCAGCCTCACCTGACTCCTGCCTGCTCTAGGTGGTCGAGCCTCACGCCGCGCGACCTCAAGAATCTCCACCAGACCAAGGTCAACCTGACGACGGTCCATGTCAACCCGCACAACCTGCACATGCACCCTATCTCCCAATCGGTAGGATCGCTTTGTACTCTCTCCAACTAACGTGTGGTGCTGCTCCGTAAAACGATAGTAGTCGTCCACCATGCTGGAGATGTGCACGAGCCCCTCGACGTAGTGTTCGATCAACTCTACAAACAAACCAAACGGCGCGACTCCAGTGATATGACCATGGTAATGGTCGCCAACCTTGTTGGCCATGAACCGGACTTTTTTCCACTGAAGAAGCTCTCGTTCCGCGTCATCGGCGCGACGTTCACTCTCCGATGTCTGACGCGCAACTTCGGGCAGTGCCTTTTTAAGCTCAGCTCGATTCACGTCGGACATGGAGGACTTCCGCAGCGCCCTGAGCGCTCGATGGACGACCAAGTCTGGGTATCGCCGAATCGGCGACGTGAAGTGCGTGTAATCTTCAGCCGCCAGGCCGAAATGACCGAGCGACGTAGAGTCATAACGCGCCTTTTGCATGGTCCTGAGCATGAGTGTCGCAATCGGTCGTTCTTCAGGTGTACCCCGCATGCGATCGATGAGCGCCTGGAAATGCTTCGGCCGCACAGTGCGCCCGTCGGTCGCGAGGTCATGTCCCAATGTTGAAATAAAAGCCTGGAAATTCTCTACCTTCCTGATATCCGGTGCTTCATGCACCCGATGAAGAGCAGGCGAATCCTGCGCCACCAGATGCGCCGCGACCGTCTGATTCGCCAGAAGCATGAACTCCTCAATAAGGCGATGGGCGACGTTGCGTTCCGAGGGCAGAATAGCTTCTATCTGCCCAAACTCGGTCAGAACCACCTCCGTCTCAGGCAAATCAAAGTCGATCGCGCCGCGGCGTCTACGGCGCTTGTGTAGCAACTCGAACACCTCGTGCATAAGTCTGAGCATCGGCGTGAACGCGACGTAGCTGGACCCACTCTCGGGCTCCTGATCTGCAAGAATCGCGTTCACAGCTGTGTAGGTCAGGCGCGCGTCACTATGAACAACGCCGTCGTGCATCTCGTATCGAACGACAGCACCACGGCGATCGATTTCCATCAAGCATGACTGGACAAGTCGATCAACTTTCGGATTGAGACTGCAAAGCCCCGTCGCCAGCTCGGACGGGAACATGTGTACGGCACGTTCCGGAAAGTACACGGATGTACCTCGCGCGTAGGCATCGGCATCCAATGCACTCCCTGCAGCGACATAGTGCGACACGTCGGCAATATGCACACCAAGCCAGTAATGCCCGTTGTCCAAGCGTTCGATGGTAATGGCGTCGTCGAAATCTCTCGCTTGTTCACCATCAATCGTCACGGTTGTAACGGCACGAAAATCAGTCCTCCCTTTGACGTCGCTTTCCTGTATCGTGTCGCCAAGGCTCCGTGCTTCCTTTATTGACGCCTCGGAGTGCGCCTCAGGAATCTTGTGTTTGCGGATGATGATCTGTGTGTCCACTCCAGGCTCGTCTATGTGCCCAAGCACTTCGATCACGCGGCCCACCGGCCCGCGTTGCACCGTCGGCCACCGGATAATCTCGACGAGCACCATCTCGCCTGGTTCTGATGATGACCACTGGCCCGTGGGGACATGAATGTCAGTCAGAATCCGGTTATCGAACGGTGTAACGTAGCCAAGGCCAGATGTGTCAATTTCGAATCGGCCAACAACCCGCTCCTGGCTACGCTTCAAGACGCGTATAATCTGCCCCTCGGCGCCTCGCTCGGTCTGACGCTCAAGACGCGCGACCACCCGATCGCCGTGCATCGCCTCAGTCAGACTTGAAGCAGCAACAAAAATATCCTGTCTGACTTTCCCCGGCTCTGTAACCTCTGGCACAACAAACCCGAACCCGCCCGCATTCGTATGGAGCTGTCCGACGACGACGTCCATCTTCTCGGGAAGACCGAAACGATTCCCTCGAATCTGGAGGATGGCTCCGTCCGAGACCAATGCCTTGAGCTTTTGTCTGAAACCACTACGGTCCTCGCGAGCCACGCGGAGGACTTGGGCGAGTTCACGTGCGGTCGCAGGGTGGTGCACCCGCTCGCGAATAAGTTCCAGAATGTTCTCGCGCGAAAGCACCTATCTATCCCTCAGCCCTGCTGCCAACCAGGATTACCTGCAAATCACCAACGTTGGTACTTGTCGGACCGGTCCTAACCAAGTCACCAAGCTTGTCCAGAAAAACGTAGCTGTTGTTGTCTTCGAGGTACGGATCGAGCGAACCAAGACCAGCAGCTTCGGCACGCTCGACAGTCGTAACGTCGACAACACCGCCTGCTGCATCCGTGGGACCGTCCACGCCGTCAGTACCAATACTGGCGGCCACGGTAATGGACCGGAACACGTCAAGCCTACGCGCCATGGCGAGCGCGAATTCTTGATTCCGTCCACCCTTGCCTTCGCCCACGACACGAACAGTTGTTTCACCAGCAGCAAGAATGCATAGCGGGCTGCCGGAAACTTCGGCTATGCGAGAAGCCAGCTCTACGAAGTACTGCGAAGCGACCCGGGCCTCCCCAACGATCGGTTCGTCAACAACATGCACGACATAGCCTAGTGACTGCGCGACTGACGAGGCGCCGAGGACGGCACTCCGCGAGTTGCCGATCACGTGTACGTCCGAGCTAGCAAGCCTAGAATCACCGATTTGTGGGGTCTCCTGGATCGCGCCGCTGACGCCAGCAATGAACCGCCTCACGACGGCCTCCGGATAGCCACTCCGGCCGCCATATCGATCCAACTGCATCAATGCGTCGGCGAACGTTGTCGTATCGCCGACAGACGGGCCAGAAGCAATCACTGACACGTCGTCACCCACAACATCGGAGACGGCGAGCGTCAACACCGAGCCTCCAGCCACTGCCGCCAACTGACCACCCTTAATCGCTGAGAGATGCTTGCGCACAGTATTGAGAGCGTGAATCTCGGCTCCCTCCTTCAGCAGTCGTTCGCAAGCGCGCTGCTTGTCCTCAAGTGATACGCCATCCGCTGGCATTGCCATCAGTGCCGAGCCCCCGCCGGAAAGGAGCAGAAGCAGAACATCTCCGTCGTCGGCGGCACTGGCAATATCGAGTACTGCTTGCGCAGCCAGCACACTACGGGCGTCCGGAACAGGGTGTGACGCCGTGTGCCAGCGCGCCCCTGCTGGCAGGTCAGTTGGAGCGAGTGCCGAAACACCCACAGCGTGCCTGATCGGCATCCGCACCGGTCCCGATAGCGCAGCACTAAGCATCGGGCCGGCCGCTTTGCCAACCGCCACCACATCGACTGCGGCCTTTGATCGGACAGCGTGCTCTATATCTGAACTGACCAAAGCACGAGCAACGAGTTCACCGGCGTCGACCGCCGATAGCGCTCCGTGCACGATCGTCAACAGGTCCGCGCGGAGATCAGAGAGGGTGGTCAGTGAGTTCGTCTGGGATCAGACCAGACGGACTGATGGGTCACGGCGTTGAACTCTTGGAGGAGGCGACCAACTATCTTGCCAGCATCGTCACTAACGCACAGACGATCGAGCTCTGCCATCACCCTAGCCAGAGCCGTCTCTGCCTCATGAATAGCACGCTCGGAATAACACTCCCGCTGCTGATCGAGGCATCGCTGACATTTGATAAATTCTTCGCGGTAAAAAGTAGATAGCGCGTAAACAACGGGATCGCACGGTGGAGGCGAGTCAGTCAGGAAGCGGGACATGCGATTCCGCAAAGTCACCATATGAACTATCTACAGTCTAGCGATCGCCAGGCAGGAGTGTCAACGCCCTCACACCCGACGGTCGCACTAAGCGCCAGCGTGCCAATCATCTTGTCGTACCGTAGTAAAGCCGCCAACGCCAAAGCTAATCAGCACTATCGAGCTCCTGTCTCAGTAACGTATTGATTAACTTCGGGTTACCTTTTCCACCACTGGCCTTCATGGCCTGACCCACGAGAAAACCAAATGTGGTCGTCTTTCCTCCCCGGTACTGAGCAACCGCTTCCTCGTGTCTGCCGAGCACGTCACGCACGATCGCCACGAGGGCAGATTCATCACCAATCTGCGCCAGTCCGTCGGTCGCCACGATATCTTCAGCTGAGCGGCCCGACTCGTACATCTTCGCAAAAACATCTTTAGCCGTCGAGCTACTGATCGCACCCTCGCTGACCAACCCGATCAGTCCCGCGAGCGCGTGCGCAGCCAGCGGCACGTCGTCGATAGTTTCTCCGCGTTCCTTCAACGTACGCAACACCTCACCCATTACCCAGTTGCTTGCAGCCTTCGCGTTGCCAGCAGCTGCAACCACCTGCTCGAAATAGTCGGCCAGCGCAACCGACTGGGTAAGCACGCCAGCATCGTAATCTGGCAATCCATACGAGACCACGAAACGACGGCGCCTGGCCTCAGGTAACTCAGGCATCGTGGTACGTACCACCGCGACCCGTTCAGCTGCAACCACAAGCGGCGGAAGATCGGGCTCGGGGAAATACCGATAGTCGTGCGCCTCTTCTTTGCTCCGCATCGACACAGTGCACCCCGCGGCCGAATCCCACAAACGCGTTTCTTGCACGACCCTGCCGCCTTCTTCGAGGATGTCAATCTGTCGGCCAATCTCGTACTCGATAGCCTTCTGGACGTAGCGAAACGAATTGACATTCTTAACCTCGGCCTTCGTGCCGAATGCCTGCTGCCCAACCGGACGGACAGAGACATTGGCGTCGCAGCGAAGACTTCCCTCCTCCATGTTGCCATCGTTCACCTCAAGCCAGACCAGGATGTCGCGCAGCTGTGAAAAGAAGGCCGCCGCGTCCGACGCCGACCGCATATCTGGCTCGGTAACAATCTCGACTAACGGAATACCGCTACGATTGTAGTCAACATAGGTACGCCGGGTTGAATCCGGAAAGCCCTCATGTAAAGACTTTCCGGCATCCTCCTCCATATGGATCCGTGTCAGGCCGACATGTGGCGTGTCGCTTCCGGCAATGTCTAGGCCTCCGCCTAGTGCCAGCGGCTGCTCGTACTGCGAGATCTGATAACCCTTCGGGAGGTCCGGATAAAAATAGTTCTTTCTGGCGAAGATCGATACCGGCTGGATCTCACAACCGAGCGCAAGGGCAGCTCGAATGGCGTAGTCGACTGCTTGCCGGTTGAGCACCGGCAGCGCCCCTGGCAATCCCAAACAGACTGGACACACATGCGTGTTGGGTGAGGCGCCAAAGGCAGTGCTACACCCACAGAATATTTTCGTGCGAGTCTGTAGCTGGGCGTGAATCTCAAGTCCGATAACCGGCTCGTATTTCACAACTGACACACCCACAACCTACATGAAGTCCGTCCAGCCCCGATCAAGCTGGCGTACCGCTCTTGGAGCTGGAGCGTGGGCACTGGGAATCGGCGCTAGACCTTAGGACCGGCTTCCTGTACCGACGAAGGAACACCCTGCTCAAATGCCTTAAAATTCTCGACGAACATGCGAGCTAGCTTACCAGCCTGTTCATCGTAGTCCTGAGGACTAGACCAAGTACCCTTGGGATTCAGTACTCCCTGAGGCACGCCAGGACACGTCGTTGGCACGTCAACGTTAAAAATTGGGTCTCTGCGATACGTCACGTCACCCAACTGACCACTGAGCGCCGCCGCGATGATCGCGCGCGTATGCGCAATGGCCATCCGCTTTCCAACGCCGTACGGACCACCCGTCCATCCCGTATTAACCAGCCAAACGTTGGCGTTGTGCTTGGCAATCTTCTTGCCCAATAACTCCGCATACACGCTCGGTCTCATCGGCAGGAATGGCGCACCGAAGCAGGCACTGAATGCTGCCTTCGGCTCCGTCACACCCTGCTCTGTGCCCGCCACCTTGGCGGTATAACCAGACAGGAAGTGGTACATCGCTGCGTCAGGCCCCAATCGTGCGATGGGCGGCAACACACCATAGGCATCAGCTGTGAGCATCACGATATTGGTAGGATGACCGGCCTGACCGGACAGTATCGCATTGTCAATAAACTCAAGCGGATAAGAACCACGTGTGTTCTCGGTCAGAGAACCGTCATCGAAGTCAAGCGCACGTGTCTCTGGATCTATCACCACGTTCTCAAGAATCGCGCCGAAACGCCTAGTTGCCGCGTAGATTTGCGGCTCTGCCTCGGAGGACAGCTTAATCACCTTCGCGTAACAACCACCCTCAAAATTAAACACTCCTTGATCGCTCCACCCGTGCTCGTCGTCACCGATCAGCTGCCGCTGTGGATCGCTCGACAGCGTGGTCTTCCCAGTGCCAGACAGGCCAAAAAAAAGCGCGGTGTCGCCCTTCCCACCAACGTTGGCTGAGCAATGCATCGGCAGGACACCCTGTAACGGCAGCAAATAGTTGAGCAGAGTAAAAACCGACTTCTTTATTTCACCAGCGTAGCGCGTGCCACCAATCAGCACGAGCTGCTTGGCGAAATTCAGGACAATGAAAACCTCAGAGCGCACGTCGTGTCGCGCCGGATCGGCCGTGAAGCCAGGTGCGTCAATGACAGTGAACTGCGGTGCGTGCTTGGCACGCTTCGACAAATCGTCTTCGGGCAAAAACATGTTTCGCGCGAACGCGTTGTGCCAAGCGAACTCGTTCACTACCCGAATAGGCAGCCTGTAAGCCGAATCGGCGCCCGCCCACGCATCCAGCACGAACAGCGCCTTATCTTCGAGGTAGGCCGCCATCTCTCGATGTAGCGCATCAAACGCATCTGTGTGCAGCGGACGATTGGTCGAACCCCAGTTGACATGCTGCTCGCTCGACGGCTCGCGAACGACAAACTTATCGTTTGGCGATCGGCCTGTATGTGGTGCCGTAACGGAGACGAACGGCCCCTCCGCCGCGAATTCACCTTCGCCGTTCTGTATCGCAGCTTCATATAGTGCAGGAGAGCTCAAATTCCAGGACACCTGGCCAGTCCGCAAGAGACCAACCGTGTCAAGACCGTTTACTCGATGTGCGGATGTAGGCATGTATATAAGAGGCAATCGTATCGACCGAGGTTGAAACAAGTCAATTGCAGACCGACCGAAACCGCCGACGGAAACACTGCAACTGAAACTTAAAGTATAATGTAATCATAGAAGTAAATACGTTGGCCCACCAACCGTATTACATGTTCAGAACAACTCTTCAGCGTGTGCTACCTTCTGAGAAAATGAATCGTCCGCTGTCCTCTGGACCCTTACTAGACGAGTCGGTGCTGGCAGCTCAGATCAAAGCGCTCGTTGTCGAGAGAAAGTTTGATACAACGCGAGAATGGTCCTCAGGGCTAGTTGGAGAGCGCTTTACCCAGGAACTTTTAACCGTTGAAACCTTATCTTTCTCACGGGTCGGTCAGTCATTGGTCATAAAACCCCTACAGGCCGGACTCCACGCGCCGTCTGAAAAATATTTTTTCAATCGTCTCGAACCAGCCGTCGAGTGTGTAGGCGAATCTGCACTGCGACCGTTGCACGAACTGATGCCGCTTGCCTGGGAGGTGGCGGCGCCGTAGTGCCACCGCTAATTTTTCGCAAAGGCCTCGACCTCAAACACGAGGTCGCGGAGGTGCTCGCTGAGAGTTATCGTAGCGATCTCATCGACGCCATTAAAGAGACTGACTTCCAGTACTCTGCCGGGCGGCTTACCGTCCGTCTCGCTCGTGAATTCGGGTTTTGCTACGGGGTGGACCGGGCCGTCGATTACGCATACCAGGCCCGTCGCCGTTTCCCTGATCGCATCGTCTACTTGACAGGAGAAATCATCCACAACCCACACGTTAACGACGAGCTTCGTGCCTTAGGTATTCGGTTTCTCAGTGATAAGGGCGAATCACTTGAGAAACTGACCCACGAAGACGTCGTGATTCTGCCGGCCTTCGGAGTCACAATCGAGCTATTAACCGACTTGGAAAAACGGGGCTGTACCCTGGTCGATACAACGTGCGGCTCTGTGCTCAATGTATGGAAAAACGTGAAGCGGTACGCAGAAGACGGCTTCACGGCTGTCGTTCACGGCAAATACCACCACGAAGAGACAAAGGCCACGGTATCGCAGGCTCTACTGGCAAGTGGTGACCGAAGCGGCCGCTACATTGTGGTTCTCGATCGTGACCAAGCCGCGATTGTATGCGATTACATCAGGTCTGGAGGGAACCGCGCCGAGTTCATGACCCGCTTCGAGCACGCCACCTCCAAGGGGTTTGAACCGGAACGTGATCTTAAGCGAATCGGGTGTGCCAACCAGACAACGATGCTCAGCTCAGAATCATTGGAGATCGGCGACATGTTCCGGTCGGCGATACGCGACCGCTATGGAGAGGCGGCTCTTTCCAGTCATTTCCGTGCCTTTGACACAATCTGCAGCGCCACTCAGGATCGACAGGATGCCATCATTACGCTCCTGGACGAGCAGTCGGTCGATCTCATGATCGTGATCGGCGGACTCAATAGCAGCAACACGGGAAACCTCGCTCGGATTTGCAACGACAGGGTGCCGACTTATCACATTGCCAATCCTGACGGACTTATCTCTGCCGAAACGATCCAGCACAAGGCCGTGGGGAGTCCAACTGAGATTACCTCAGGCGACTGGCTCCCCGATGGAAACGTGACGATCGGGCTGACCTCCGGCGCCTCGACCCCAGACAATCTGTTAGGGACCGCCATCCAGCGTCTGAGTCTGTTTGCCAATGGCTCATAACAGACCCCCCCCCGGGGGGGGGGTGAGGACTGGAGCTTTATCAAAGCCTATGTAGATACCGCAGCAATTTAGTTGACGGACGAGGATCACTTCGAGCGCCCTCCGTGCTGCAAAGTCCTTAGCAACTCTCCTACAGTGTGTCCCGTCGCAGGATCCACCCAATCCGCGGCAATCTCGGCCAGTGGCTCCAGCACAAACAAGCGTTCGCGAAATCGAAGATGGGGGATGTGAAGGTCTGGCTCCTCGATGATCTGATCCCCATAGAGAATCAGATCAAGATCCAGTGTCCGAGGCGCACCCGCATGCGGCCGCGTACGGCCATGTTGATGCTCGACCTCAAGGAATCGAGCGAGCAGACTGCGAGCTGACAGCGCGCTGCGACCTGTTGCGGCAGCGTTCAAGAACCTGGGCTGATCACCGACCCCAACCGGATCGGTGACGTGGAACGTCGAGACACGCAGATCGCTAATCGAGGAAGCCAGCTCTGCCAGCGCGACGCGAAAATAGCGTTCTCGATCGCCTAAATTTCCACCTAGCGCAAAAGCGACAGATGCCATCGCGATCAACTGAACAGGTCTCGTGATGCGTGATGTACCGCGGCTATTCCATCCAACGCGTCGGCAGGACTGCGCCCCGGCGCGGCACACCACCAGTTCGCTTCCCCAAGAGGTCTTCCATGCCGGATGCCGCCTGCTCGAATACGCGCTGGTGCTCCCGCGACTCGCCGAGTATCACGTCGAGCATGATCCGGTGGCGCGCGTGCGTCATCTCGGCAACGCGTGGACGCCACTGTTCCACGCACGCGGCAAGATGCCGCATGTCGTCTTCAAGGATGTTTCGAAATGCGGTCTGCCCATCCTTCGGCTTCTCCGTCTCGACTGCAGGCACCGCGATCGTGCGTGACGAATGTGGCAGCACCGCACCCACCTCGGCAAGCGCGGCCTGCAACCAGGTGAGCTGCGTCTCCTCGCGATCAATGACGTACTGATACGCGTTATTGAAATCGTAATGGCTCACCACGCGGGCCCCTGCCTCGTGGCGTTCAAGCAGCGCCAATCGCTCAGCGGTGAAGTCGGTCAAAAGTTGTTGTAGCTTAGTCTGCTGCACGGCGGAATTATGCCTTCTGTCCTTCCTTACAGCTGATACACACACGCGTCCACGGGATAGCCCTTAGCCGCGCATCTGAGATCGCTTCTCCGCAATCACGGCAAGCGCCGTAAGTACCCTGCTCGATGCGATCGAGGGCCTCCTCGATCGCCTGAAGGATCTTGGCATCTGTCTGCTTGCGCTTCAGCTGTACATGGACTTCGTTGTTACCCGTGGCCTGGTCCGCCATGTCGCCCTGTCGGCCGGAATTGTTCTCCATGGTCCACTGGAGCGGCTTAACAGCGGAACCACCTATTAATTCACTACGTTTTTCGATGAGCGCACCTCTGTATATCTCCACATCCATTAGTTTGGGATCTCCAAGCTCGCCATTCTAGCTCACTCAGCGCGCAGCGCCGATAGCGGCCGGTGTCGCAACACGTCGAGGCTCGCAAGTACGCCGATCACTGCCACCAACACCGAGGTCGCCGCGATGCCCACCACCGTCACGCCCGGTGTGGCGGCCCACGCCATATCCAGCGCGTAGCGGGCGACGGCCCAGCTGAGCACGATCGCACCGAGGCCACCCACCGTCCCGGCGATCGCACCGAGCACCCCATACTCAAGCACGAGCATAGTCGCGATCAACCAGCTACTCGCACCAAGTGTCTTGAGAATAGCCGCCTCATATACACGCCGGAACTTCGTCATGGCGACCGCGCCTACGAGAATCAATCCACCGCTGAATAGCACCAAAGCACCAACCATGGTCACGGCAAGTGTCACATTCGTCACGAGCACCTGAATAATTTGCAGAATCTCGCGTAGATCGATGACAGTTACGTTAGGAAACTCCGCCACCAACGCCGATTGCATACTGGCGCGTGCATCTGATTCGCTCGGCCCTTGAAGCGGTGAAATGTACGTGTGCGGAGCACCATCGAACGTGCCAGGACGGAACACGAACATAAACCCACCGGCGCGAAAATCCTGCCAGTCGACATGTCGGATACTCGTCACCCGGGCCGTAATCACACGACCAAGCACATCGAAGCTCATCTCGTCGCCAACTTGAATGCGCGAACCAACGCGGAAGCGACCGTCATCGTCTGCGTCATTGAAGCGCTCCTCGATTGAAACCTCGGCTTGACCCGCAGTCGGTACTTCGCTCCACCATTCCCCGGCCACCAACGTCTCGTTCTCCTCAAGAGCGTCACGATACGTGACCGTATACTCGCGCGACAGCCCACGTCCCCGAACGTTCTCATAGCTGTCGAGCTCCATCTCCTTCCCCTTCACGGCCACCACACGGGCGCGCAGCGTTGGGATGATTTTCGGGCTCGGCGCAGCGCCGTTGACGTCGTCCAGAAACGCCATCAGCCGATCGCGCTGGTCCTGCTGAATGTCAATGAGAAACATGTCCGGTGCGTCGGCCCCTGCCTGCACCGCGAAGTCTCTGAGCAAGTTAACCTGCAGTGTACGGACGCCGAGAATGAAGAACACACCCAGGCCAACGGCTAGCAAGATCACCCGCGTCTGATTACCTGGCCGTACCATACGCAATACAGCCTGCCGCAGCGCGAAAGAATGGGAGTATCGAAGGGGCTGAACAACCCGCACAAGTGCAACGCCCGCCAAATGGAGGACCATAGCCGTCGCTACGAAGCCCCCAGACAGCATGAGCCCTACTTCCAGAGAGCCGGCCTGCCAGGCGGCCACCGCCACAAGCGTGGCTGCCACGACACCTGTAACCGTCCACTTGAGCCAGTCCACTCCAGAGGACGGAACCACCTCCTGCCGCAACAACAGGGACGGCTTGACATGCCGCACGTCGAGAAGCGGCACCACAGAAAACAGCAACGACACAAGCAAGCCAATCGCGAAGCCCTGAAGCACCGCGGTAGTAGTCAAGCCGAAATCAATCTGCATCACGTCAGAAAGATTGCCGAGAAAAGACGGTACCGCCGCCATCACGCCGGACGCCATCCCAACACCGAGCACACTACCGGCAACACCAAGCAGTAGGACCTGCGTCATGTAGATCCCAAGAATTTGCGGTGAGGTTGTGCCGAGACACTTCAGAATAGCGATGCTTCGAACTTTCTGCTGTACGAAGACACGCGTCACACTTGAAACACCGATTCCACCAAGGATCAAGACAACGAGACCAACGAGACTCAAATAGTTTTCGGCCCGCGTCAGATTTTCACCCATCTGATCTTCTGTCCGACCGTACCACCTCACACGAACGAATTCGTTAGAAAGCACGTCCTGCAAATCGACGACCAGTTCCTCTACCATCGCCTCCGGCACCCGCAAGAGTTGCTGATACGACGCCCGGCTGCCGAACGTCAACAACTCGGTAGAGTCGAGATCAGTGCGATCAATGATCACGCGCGGACCCAGGGTGAACGCCCCGATACGACGGTCGGGTTCAGCCGTAATGACCCCGCGGATCTCAAATACCTGGTTCCCGATAATCATGCCGTCCCCAACATCCACGCCAAGCTGGAGAAGCAACTCTCCGCGGACAACGGCCCCGTGCCCGGCAAGAAGGGCGTGACTGTACACGCCCTCACGCAATGTCAGCTGCCCGTACAGCGGGAACGCTGGACCAACAGCTCGCAGTTCCACCATGCGTGCCGCCGTCTTCGACAGGTCTTCCGGCCTGACCATCGTCGGCACTTCCGCCGCTTCTGAGCGCTGCGTGATACGTCCGGCCCGTTGCTCGGCAACGATCGCTTCATGTACCGCGTTCGTCCATGGGCGATTAGTGTTCACCGTAACGTCCGCACCCAGCAGCGTCCGCGCCTCACCAGCAAGCGCAACCCGCACGCTCTGAATCACCGACCGCAACGCAACGATGGAACCGACACCAATGGCGATACAGAGAAAAAAGAACAGCAACCGTTGCCAGGATGCGCGAATCTCGCGAATCGCCATCCGCATGATGAAGCTCATCGTGAGACCTCCGCGAGCGCGTCGACCGACCGGCCGTCCCTAAGCGTGAGCTGCGTATCCGCCAGGGACGCCAGCTCAGCATCGTGAGTCACGAGCACAAGCGTCGCGCCCCGGTCCCGTCGCACGTTCAACAACAGGTCCATGATGTGGCCACCTGTGGTCGAATCGAGGTTGCCGGTCGGCTCGTCGGCCAGCACGATTGGCGGATCGTTAGCCAGCGCGCGGGCAATAGCGACACGCTGCTGCTCTCCACCAGACAGCTGTGACGGGTAGTGATGGCCGCGACTGGACAATCCGACCTCGTTCAAGAGCTGCCGTGCTCGTGGCACAGCGTCGCGCCGATGCGCGATCTCCATGGGCACAAGAATATTTTCGAATGCCGTCAGCGAAGGTACGAGGTGGAAAAACTGGAAGACAAACCCAATAGCCTCACCACGCAGCTTGGCCAACTCATCCTCACCCAACGTTGTGATATCGATGTCGTTCACGATGATCTGCCCCGTGCTCGGCACATCGAGACCTGCTAAAAGCCCAAGGAGCGTGGATTTCCCGCTGCCAGACGGTCCAACAACAGCGACGAACGTGCCAGATGGAATCACGAAGTCGAGTGGATGCAGGATGGTCAATGGACGGTCTCCGCTCTCCACCGTCTTCGACACGCTACGCAGCTCTATCACTGGACCTGCTGGGCCTCAACCACCGGCTTCAATACCTGCCAGACCGTCTCAGCCACGACCTGAGCACCGCTGCTATTGGGGTGCATCCCATCGGCGTTGTTCAGAGACGGAATGCCTGCAACGCCCTCCAGGAAAAACGGCACAAACGCCACGTCGTACTCATCGGCGAGCTCGAGAAAGACACGACGAAATTCCGACGTGTAGGCGACGCCGTAATTGGGAGGTGCCTCCATACCAGTGAGAACCACCGTGACACCACGCTGCTGCGCGCGACCGATAACCTCGCTCAAGTTGTGCCGAAGTTGCGACACTGGCAGACCGCGGAGCCCGTCGTTCGCTCCCAGCTCGACAACTAATATCACCGCATCACCTTCCAGCGACCAGTCCAAACGACTCAAACCGCCGGCGGCGGTATCGCCAGACACGCCCGCATTCACCACCTCATACGCATAGCCCTCACCATCGAGATGTGCTTGGATCAGCGCGGGCACTGTCTCCTCCCGTCGTAAGCCAAGCCCAGCGGTGAGACTGTCCCCAAGAAATACAATGCGGGGCAACGACGTACCATGTTCCGCCTGAGCAGTCGCCGAATCTGAAGTGCCGTGCACGGCCTCTGGCAGGGCATCGCCCGCCGGACCACACGCCACCACAAGAAGTGGCAACGCGGTTAACAGAACGCATAGGATCCTTGCCATGGATAACCGATCCATTGTAGCCCTCGCCTTGGTAGCCGCGTGACAAACGCACGGCAGTCTGGCGCAATCGATGTAGGCACTCCTGACCCCGGCCCCCTCGGCTCGGCTCTAGAAAATGCTTGCCAGCAAGTTGAGCGATTCCAATTTATCGACGCGCTGTGGATCCGAAAACTGGATATATGGAGCTCCGATCCATCGATTCAACAGCAGATAGCCAATCGTCTCGGCTGGCTCGACGTATTTACTGGCGTGTTGTCCAAGGTCCCTCGTATTCAGACAGTTGCCAAATCGATCAGTGACGACAACATCTCAGACATCGTGCTGCTAGGGATGGGGGGTTCCAGCCTCGCACCCGAGGTGATGCGTGCAGTGATTGGTGTCGCGGCTGGACACCCTCAGTTCCATGTGCTCGATTCGATCGATTCCCTGTCGGTGAATACTGCGATGGCAAGGGTGAAAACGTCACTGTTCGTGTTGGCGAGCAAGTCCGGATCAACGATCGAACCCAACGCGCTGGCCTCGGAAGCGGAGCGTCGCCTTGGCGAGGCTGGTATAACTCCAGGATCCCGTTTCGTCGCTATTACCGATAACGACACGACGCTGCACCGCCGCGCGATCGACCAGCATTTCCGTGAGATCTTCATCAACCCGCCTGACATCGGTGGCCGGTACTCTGCTTTGTCGTTGTTCGGTATGGTGCCAGCAGGGCTGATGGGCATCAATATAAATGAGGTACTGACCTCGGCGCGCGTCATGGCCGACGCGTGCCGCGCCGCTGACCCTCGTCGCAATCCTGGCCTGCTCCTCGGTGCCACCATCGCAGCAGCCACCCGATCCGGCCGCAACAAACTCACGCTTATCCTGCCACCTCGCCTTAAGCCGTTCGGATTGTGGATTGAACAACTCGTCGCAGAGAGCACGGGCAAGCAGGGAACAGGCGTCGTCCCCGTCCTCGGCGAAAACCCCGAAGCCCAATTTGGTGAAGATCGCTTTATCGTTCGGCTGTTGCTCGGCGGAGAATCGAGCCCAACAACTATCAAAGAGACCAAGTACTCCGCCCACACCCCGACCATCACTATCCAAATCCCGAATCTGACAGCCCTCGGTGCCGAGTTTTTCCGCTGGGAACTTGCCACGGCTACCGCCGGATGGCTACTGAACGTCAACCCGTTCGATGAACCTAACGTGCAGCAGGCCAAGGACGCCACGAGACTCCTACTCGACCGCTACAGCCTCGCAGAACGGCTTCCTGGGCACGAACCGGATGCAGTTATTGAAGGCGTCCGCTTGACGCTCACCGATGCCGCTCGCCGTATTGTCGAGCCCCTCGCGTTCCTCCAACTACTACAGCCGTCCGACTACTTGGGCTTGCTTGCCTATCTACCTCCTCAGGACGAAGCCTTTGCCCAAGTACTCCAGGAGTTGCGAAACGCCATCACAGTCAGAACCGGTGTAGCGACCACGCTGGGATACGGTCCGCGGTACCTGCACTCCACTGGACAGCTCCATAAGGGTGGGCCGAATACTGGCGTCTTCTTGCTCGTCACTGCCGACGTCGTCACTGACCTGCCGATTCCCGGAGCGCCGTATTCATTCGGCGTACTAGAGATGGCTCAGGCCTCAGGAGACTTCGCCTCGCTGAACAACACCGGTCGGCGAGCGCTACACCTGCACCTTCCGACCCGTGATCCGGAATCACTGCGACGTATCGCGCGCACGATACTTGCGAACTAGAAGTCCAGTCCATACTCTTTCGTCCAGTGGCTCTGATGCCTGTATGCCGTTCTTACTCCCGCTTTCGATGGTTACAGGCACCACGCAACCGATTCTTGCAGCACAACTGTCACACCCGCTGAGTACGACCTGAAACCTCTGATCAAATCGGGAATCCAGATCAATAACTGAGACGGTCTGCTGGCCAGCCTGCACTAGTCCCGCCTCTTCCTCCAGTATCGGGCCAGCCCGAGCCAAAGGAGCGTCGGCGGTGCCGTCGCAATGTACGTGGCGATCTGCTCTTCGGTCATCTGTTTTCGGAGCTCGCACTGCAGAGCATCGCTGAAATTACGACTTTTTTCCTCGTCTGTGCCCGGTTCCGACAGTCCTATCCGCACCAACCCAGCTATCACATCAAGGTTCTGCAGGAATACCTCCAAATGTCCTGCACTCGGCGCAGGTCCAAAGTGCGTTAGAAAGAGCGTTTTTGGCGACCACGCTTCGATCAGTCTCACGCTGCGACCCCACGCTTCAATGTCAATGTCTGGCGGCGGAGTCGGCGGCAGCACGTAGCCATCATCTATGCACATACCTGCCGCGTCTCCCACGAACGCCACACCGCTCAATCGGTCGTAGTAGCTCAGATGATGCGAGGCGTGGCCAGGCGTATAGGCGACCTCGAACGTACGACCGCCAGCCTCGATACGCTCGCCACCGACCAGCGCAGTGAGATTCTGTTCCGGCACCGGCGCAAACTCTCCCCACAAACGTTCCATTTGATCGCCGTACAACCGTGCCGCACTGGAGATCAGCTTTTCAGGATCCGCCATGTGCACCGCTCCACGCTCGTGCACGAACACCTGGACATGCGGATGTCGGCGTACGATACTGCCGGTGGCACCAGCGTGGTCGAGATGGATGTGCGTAAGCAAGACGTGTGTCACGTCACTTAGTTGCAACCCTTGTTGCTGCAGTCCACGATCGAGCGTTTCGAGACAGCTGCTTGGTCCAGGATCGATCAGCGCCATCATTCCATGCGATCGAACAATCGCCGTAGCAATGGCAGATGGCTGACCAAGCAAAAGCAGGTCAACCCACGAAAGTCCTGGAGCGAGAATGGTCACAAGAGGCCTTGGCGCTGAGGATTATACTTGGTCCGTCTCATGCTCCCACTAGACCCCTCATCCGTACTCACGGCGATTGCCCGCCTTGCGGCAGAAGCAGTCACTCTGACCGAGCTGGTACCACGGCTGACGGCCATTCTCCGCGAGGCCATACTTTTTGAACGACTCCACATCCTGCGATTGGATCGTGCTGAATCGATCGTGCTCTACGTGGTTCGCCCTGATGGCGAATTAGAAGTAACAAAACACCGCATTGCAGATGCTCAGTCCGTGAGTGACCCAGCTCTTGGGACTAGTGAAAAGTCACGCATCTTCTGCACCATCGGTCGAGGGACCAGTATCCACGGCGCACTTTGGCTCACGTCAGATCAATCGGACGCCTTCTCTGTTGCACACCAGGCGCTAATGGATAGCGTCGTTGATCTGCTCGCCCTAGCCCTTCAGCAGGATGCTATGCGCAGCACCGAGTCGCTTCGGCGAGAGCAGATCGACACGTTGGACAAACTGTTGAACACAATGGCCGAGGCACTCGATATCCGACACATCTTCTCAGAAGTCTCCGCGTCCGTTCGCGCCGGACTGCCTCACGACGTGCTCATGCTAACGGCCTGGGCCGAGGATGGCAGTTCGTTCCGAGTTTACGCGATGACAGGAGCGCAGGTGGAAGACACCGGCTTCTGGGCTCCGACATTCTTAACCGAAGAGGAGCGTGCGCTACTCCATCGAACCCCGTATCTCATCAGTGACGTCACCGCTGAAATCACACCGGGCAGCGTCAGGGGCCGGATATTTACCCGGCTCGGCGTGCAGTCAGCCCTGCGTGTACCGATGCCGCTCAGCACCGGTGTCTTCGGATCGCTCTTTTTCCTTGCACGAGAACCAGGGCGCTTCAGCGAGCCGGACCTCGATTTCGCCAGACGAGTTGCGGATTTGTTGGCGCTCGCGCTCTCACATCAGCGCCTCGCAGAGGCAGCCCGTCGGGACGCAGCCGCTCGCAAAACGGCTGCACAACTCGAAGCGCGCGTGGCCACGCTGACACGTGAGTTAGAGGCACAGGCGAGCCATCGCCGCGTTGTCGGCCAGTCGCCTCAATGGAAGAACATCCTCGTGCAAGCGGCGCGTGTCGCTCAGACGGAAACCACCGTACTGCTCACCGGGGAATCTGGTACCGGAAAAGAAGTCGTCGCTAGGTTTATTCACCAGGGATCTCGGCGTAAACAGGGCGCCTTCGTGGCAATCAATTGTGCAGCGCTTCCTGATCAGCTTCTCGAATCAGAGTTGTTTGGCTACGAACGAGGCGCGTTCACCGGCGCCGTGTCGGCCAAGCCCGGTCGCATTGAACAAGCCAACGGCGGCTTGCTGTTTCTCGACGAAGTCGGAGAAATGGCACCTGCCGTGCAGGCCAAGCTGCTCCGGGTCCTGGAGGAGCGAGAGTTTCAACGCCTCGGCAGCACGCGCGTGAACCACGCAGATATTCGGATCGTAGCCGCCACTAACCGCGACCTGCACGCGGCCATGCATCGAGGGACATTCCGAGAGGACTTGTACTACCGCCTGGGTGTGTTCGAAATCACACTGCCTCCGCTCCGGGATCGCCCGGGGGACATTCTTGAGTTAACCGACGAATTTCTGAAAGAAATCGGCAACACAGTAGGTACCCCCCCCACAGGGATCTCCGACGACGCACGCGCGCAATTGCTCGCGTACGTCTGGCCTGGAAACGTACGAGAACTGCGCAACGCCATCGAGCGCGCTGTCATACTTGCCGATGGAAGCCAAATCGAGTTGGAGGATCTCCCGCTCATCATGCCTCACCGGTCTGCAACCACGTCTTCACCAAACGCAGCCGCTGATTCCGCACCGTTTCCAACCCACGGAGTTGATCTCGCCGACATCGAGCGATCGCTAGTCGTCAAAGCCCTGGAACAAGCACGACACAACAAGACACGTGCAGCAAAATTACTAGGGCTCACGCGCGCTCAGCTCTACTCACGAATCGAAAAGCACGGCTTAAAATAGAAACTGAATCGCGATGAACGCACCAAGCCGAAGAAACATCGCTTTGGCCGTCATCACATGGACCCGGACCCTGGCTGGCGCTTCGCTCAGCACGCTGCTACTCACCTATGGCCGACGTCCGACACCATGAGTAATATTGCCCAGCGCGCCCGTGAGCGACGAGAGGGAACGCCATGTTAAGGGATGTGTTACGACGGTCAAAATTCGCCTCGCGCCTCCGCGCCGTCTGGCGACACGAAGCCGATGAGGCCCTGAAGCCCCTTCGCAAGGAAGTGCGGCGCCTCACCGGAAAGGTTGACGCGCTGCACACGGCGCTACAGCACACTTCCGCCCGTGCGGCCAGAGGAGATCGTTCTGCTGCTCAGATCCGGTGCATCATGGAACTCGATGCGCAACAACACGAACAGCTGGCCAGTCTGCCGACGTTGCTCGACGAGCGACAGATCCAGACGCATGTGGCTCAGGCAATAAGTGCCGCTGAGCTGCGCTCGGAACCCTTCGAACATCTCGTCGCTGAGGAAATACTCCCACCAGCGGTCTATGACCTCCTACTTGGCGCTATGCCACCCGTTGTCTTCTTTGATGACCACGACCCCATCAAGCAAAACCTCGTGTTTCCGATCACGTTTGGACCGGCACTCCCAAGAAAAGTGTGGAATATCGTTGACACCATGATCGCGCGTCGGTGTATCCAGCCTGCCGTGCTCAAAAAATTCCACCAACCCCTTCAGGACCACTACGACACGATCTTCGGATCGGCGTTTCGAGCCCAGGCTAACGCGCTGCCGAAGCTAAGCTCCGGTGGGCGGCTGATGCTCCGGCGCCCTGGGTACCACCTGGCTCCGCATCGCGACCCTAAACGATCAATGCTCACCTGCCTCTTATATCTTGCACGTCCGGGGGACGATGAAGCCCACGGTACTCAGCTCTTCTCCATCAGCAAAGACCAAGAGGCCTCTTATAAACAAACGTACTATCCCGGAGCCGACGGTAGCACCTGCGAGCTCGAGACGATGGTACCCTTCCGGCCAAACACAATGCTCGTGTTCCTAAATGCGCACGGAGCGCACGGAGCCACAATTCCCTTGGACGCTATCGATGCACTGGAGCGCTACTCGTACCAATTCTACGTGGCGCCAGACAATGCGGCACTCGGTGAACTCATCCGCCAGTTGCCTCGCGATCGCCGAACAATGTGGCAAAACAAAAACAAGGTGACGACTCCGAAATCTTCAGTATGAGCACAGCACTGTCCATCCGTATTACACTCTTACTTGCGCTGCTCTCCTACGGGGCACCCGCCTCGGCTCAGCGCCTCTCCGACAAGGTAGTCCCCGAACACTACACGCTGTGGTTCGCGCCTGATCTGGAAACCGCCACTTTTCGAGGGGATACAACGATTCGCGTCCAACTACTCGCGCCTGCTAACAAGATCACACTACACGCGTTGGAAATCGAATTTGCAGACGTAACGATTGAAGCGGAGGGACGCGTCCAGGCCGCTAGAGTGCAGCTCGATGCCGCTGCCGAAACAGTCACTTTGACAGTTCCAGAGCGACTGCAAGCGGGTCCGGCTTCGATTCATATCACGTACACCGGAACGCTCAATGATAAGCTGCGCGGATTTTATTTGAGTCGCGGGAATGGACGCAACTACGCTGTCACGCAAATGGAACCGACCGACGCCAGACGTGCCTTTCCGTCTTTCGACGAACCAGCGTACAAGGCCACGTTCGATATTTCGATGACCATCGACGCAGGAGACACAGGAATCTCTAACGGTGCTCAACTCTCCGACACTGCGGGTCCGTATCCTGGCACGCATACTGTGTCATTCGCTACAACACCAAAGATGTCAACGTATTTAGTAGCGATGGTCGTCGGCGACTTCGTATGCCGAGCTGGCCAGACCGACGGCACTCCAATTCGGATCTGCTCAACCCCAGATAAACTTCACCTGACAGAGTACGCGCTTGCGGCTGCCGAACAACAGCTTGCGTTTTACAACGACTACTTCGGAATTCCGTATCCATTCGGCAAGCTAGACATCATTGCCGTCCCAGACTTCTCGGCTGGCGCCATGGAAAACACCGGCGCGATCATCTTCCGAGAACGGTTACTCCTCGTGGACCCTGAGCGCGCCTCTCTTAGCTCCCGCAAAAACGTAGCCTCTATCATCTCCCACGAACTTGCCCACCAGTGGTTCGGCAATCTTGTGACCATGCAATGGTGGAATGACATCTGGCTGAACGAGGGGTTCGCAACGTGGATCGCTAGTCGACCACTGGCCCAGTGGCGTCCCGAATGGAAAGTCGACCTTGACGACGCTGCCGACACTCAGAGGGCGCTTGGACTTGACGCACTGCGATCAACTCGTGCGATTCGTATGGCAGTCGACACCCCAGACGAAATCAACGAAGTGTTCGACGGAATCGCGTACGAGAAAACCGCGGGCGTATTGCGCATGATCGAGGCGTTTGTCAGCGTGGATCTTTTTCAGAAGGGCGTCAAATCGTATCTTGAAAAACACGCCTACGGCAACGCCGCAGGCGAGGACTTCTGGGGGGAGATGACACGTGTCACCGGGCATCCGATCGATCAAATCATGCAAACCTATATCGAGCAGCCTGGAGTGCCTGTCATTACCGTCGGTACCCAGTGCACCGGTTCACAAACCGACATTACGCTCTCGCAGGAACGTTTTGTCGAAAGGCCTGAATCTTTTTCTGCCGGGGGCCAGACCTGGACAATACCTGTCTGTCTGAAATCCACCACCAACCAACCATATTGCGAGGTGCTCGAACTGCGGCAGCAGGCGCGATCGGCGCCTACCTGCGAGGAGGTTTTTGCCAATGCCGATGGACGCGGCTATTACCTGACGGAATATTCCCCAGACACCGTACGTGCGTTGGCTCTCGTAGCCACTGAACATTCGCCGATCGAACGTGTGAGCCTCCTAGGAGACGAGTGGTGGATGGTTCGTGGGGGCCGCCACGATATCGGCGTCTATCTTGATCTGGCCGCCACGCTCGCAGATGACGACACGACGGCCGTTACGGATACGATCGCCTCGCGACTGGCATTCACCGCCACATATCTTGTTGAACCCGCTGACCACACGCGGTATCAACACTGGATTCGTACACACTTCGGTCCTCCGCTTGACGCACTGGGAATACCGGGGGGCTTAGACGACACCGACGAACGGCACAGTCAACGCGCCGAACTCCTGAGTCTCGTTGGCGAAACTGGCAATGACGTGGTGGTTCAAAGCCGTACTAGAGAATTGGCTGTCGCCTACATTGCTGACCCGTCGTCGCTTCCGGGGACGCTCGTATCCACAGTGCTACGAATTGCTGCGACTGGCGGCAACGCCGCGCTGTACGATTTGTACCTCTGGCAACTGGACGAACTATCCTCAGACCCAGAAGAGTATTACCGCTTCTTCTCAGCACTCCCCTCGTTCGGCGACCCGGCCCTCGTTCAGCGAACTCTAGAGTTCGCCATTTCGGCAGCGGTGCGGACTCAGGACACCGCGACGCTGATTGCCGGTCTACTGGCACGGCCCGCCTCTCGGGACGCAACATGGCAATTCGTGCAAGCTGAGTGGCCGACTCTGACGCAGAAACTCGGTACCTTTCAAGGTATCCCGAGAATTATCCGCGCGCTCGGCACGTTCTGTTCAACGGAGGCGGCTGGACAAGTCACGGACTTCTTCGGTGCCAACGTCGTGGCATCAGTGGAACGTACACTCAGGCAGGCACTCGAACGTATCGACAATTGCGCCGCGCTAGTCGCGCGCCAATCGCCGGCGCTTGCTCCCTGGCTGACGACAGCCACGCCCTAGCCAGGTCGCGGTAACTGTCCCGCCAACCGGAGTCCGCGCCGCCCCACTCAAAGAGCGCGGTCGCTCCTATTGGAACACGTCGAACAGGTAGCTATATTTCACTACCAGACTACGGCCGAAGGTCCGTGTCGACTGATCGAGTAAATCCTTCGTGTCGTTCAAGACGATGAAGAACCCGCTATTTGACTCCTGTAGCCAGCCAAATCGAAGGTTGGTTGACCACACATCCTGACGATCATTGTACTGAAGCAACGCCTGTGTATAGATACGCGGCGTAAAAGAGTACGAGATGCGGGTAGCCATGAGGTTGGTGACAAAGCTCCCACCTGGCAGTTCGATGTCATTCCGATCCCACTGGACCGTTGCATTAAGTGTTTCACCAATGCGACCCGTCACGCTACTTCTCACCCTGAGCCGTGTACCACCGAAGAATCCTCCACTCATGATCGTCGAGTCGGCGGACAGTGGCGCTGCGGGATTGCTAGAAAGTCGAATTTGCACCTCAGCATGATCATAGGTGCCGGGCGACACCACAACGCCGGGCGAAATCTCGAATCCAGCCATGACGCCTTCGCGACTGAAATTCACGCCCGTATGCACCTCGTTACCAGAGCGCCACACAAAGTGGTTATCGATATGCCAGTAACCCGTTTCTTGGAATCCACCGAAGTTCCAGAAGGCCCGATAGTTTGAGTGGGGACGAAACTCCAGAAAACCGAACTTATTCTCATCCAGCCGGAACGTTGTAAACGCACCAAGCTGTACATTGCGATAGCCACTTCTTCTGAGAAAGCCAACTTCCGGATTGAACGCCTCGCCGACTTCCGTGAAACTACCGCTGAAATTTAATTCTTCGTTTCGCCATGAACCAGACAAGCTGTAAGCGTGCTCGCGCCCAACTGCCCCTGGGGTAGACGTCCGTGCCAGGTAACCCTGCACAGTCCCACCTTGACCAATACCAAAACGTGCATCCACGCCGTAGGTCTGTCCTTGATCATCACTGAGGGCGGCCTCGCCCGTCGCAACTCGGTTGGTAACAATCGCGCCAACGCTCGAACGGTTCCGAAGATCACGGCTCAAACGGACGACACTGAAATTGTTTGCCAGCGTCGTGCCGCCCTCCGCACCGGTCTGCATGTTGAGAAGTCCTACGTTGACACCGCCAACCTTACCGGTCATTCGAGCACCGCCGCGGATTGGAACCGGGCTTCCTCCCTCAATTCCGATTCGTCGGCTAAAAAAGAGCTCCACATTACTCGGGGAACCCACCTGGAAAAGCCCAGCGTTCTCCAGAAAGAACGGGCGCTTCTCTGGAAAGAACAAATTGAAGCGGTCAAGGTTGATCTGCTGCTGATCGACCTCAACTTGCGCGAAGTCTGTATTAACGGTCAGGTCAACCGTCAAACTTGGGTTAATGCTCCACTTGGCGTCAATACCGACGTCATAATCATCGCTTCGAGGCTGATCGGACAAATCGATCGCCGCTCCAAGTGCATAGGGAGAAATTTTCAGGTTGCGCTGACTCGGCACGCCGCCGACACCTACCAGCGACCCCGCGTCAATCAACCGATAAAGGTTGTACTGACGATCCAATTGGGCCCAGTACGCACGCTCGTTACGACGGTTGATATTGCGCTGAAAATTGATGCTCCAAGTATCCTCACCCGCTCGGTACCGAAGCGTGCGGAACGGGATCGCGAATTCGGCACTCCATCCGTAGTCGCCTACCTGTGTTCGCACCTCCCACGATGCATCCCAGTTCAGATTGAAGCCGCCGCCTGAGCCGCCCTGCTGAAACCCGCCGCCGCCGCCGCCGCCACCACCACGACCACCTTGTCCCGCGGCGGCCACCTGGCCGTCATATTCCACACCGGCCGGATTCGTTCCGAAGACGAATCCACTTTGACCGTCGCGAAACGTATCGAGAATGATCTGGAAACTGTCGGTGTCCTGCATCGAAGAATCGCGCCGACTGTCGGCGGCGACAATCGTTCCGGGAGAGCTGTCGTGAAGAACTACACCGACATACAACACCGTGTCGGTATAGGCGATACGCACATCGGTTCGCTCTGACGCCGACACTCCATCATCCGGCGTCGTCTGCCAGAAATCGCCAGTCGCATCGATCGACTGCCAGGTTGGATCGTCCAGCACGTCACCGTCCAGAGCTGGCCCCTCAGAAATCCGCTCAGCTGTGGTAGTCGGACGCCCTGTGGTAGGACCCTGACCAGCATTCGCTCCGGCAGGAGACGCGGCAACAATAGCGCCACAGAGAAAAAGTAGTCCCAGTGGGCCAGTGACGAAACCAGACAATCTCATATCCGACCTATTATAGCCTGTTTTTATGGCGCGTCTTCTTAAGGGAGAGTCGGAAGCAAAACGGTCTCCTCAATAGTTAGTTAATAGATGTCCCTAACGTACCCTAGAGCCCCTCTGATTGATCGAGCGACACCCTCACGCGATGCTGAAACAGCAAGAACAGCAAAACAATTGACGAAATCGCCTGCACCGGCGTCTGTTCCACAGGTAGAATCAACCTCATGGCTCGCTACACCCTTGTTTACGGTCTCCGACTTGTCCCTGAAGGATCGATCACGAAAGTCACTGACGCTACGTTGAAGCAGCCTGATGGCACTACGTCCGGCCTTACGTTGCACACATTCGACGGCACCATCCCGCAGTTGCGGCGCTCACTCGACCGGAGCCTGGATGCATTTTTCGATCTACTTCCGGGTGCCGAAGAGGAAGACCTGGATACATTCGGCGACTAGTACTGTGGCCATTTCTTAGCTGGCACCCTCGTTCGTCGTTGATGAATCGTCCTTGCAAAGCGTTTCACCCAACCCGAAACCCACGACATTGGCCACGACAAGTGCCGCCAGCGCCGTAATCGCGAACGCGCCCGCGAACCCACCAGAGCCGACCACAGTTGCTGTCATCACCCCGAAGCTCACCGGATTCATGACCGAGCCTGCTTCGGCTATCAACCTATTGACGCCAAAGAATTTCCCTCGAGCCTCTTCAGGAGCAACATCGGATCCTATCGTCTGCATCGTACCGGCCATGGTTGAAATGCCTATATTGATCCACACGAAAGCCGCGATGAACGCGCTCAGAGGAAGTGACAAGGCCGCCGTAATCGACATGCCGCTAATACCCAACGCCAGCACCACGGATGCGGGCACCACCTGTCGCTTCCTCCCAAACCGATCCATGATCTGTCCGGAAAAAATCATGAGGGGAACACTCAGCAGTCCAGTACCTAGCAGAACGACTCCAAGCACTCCGGGGCCCACACCGTACGAGAACGTAAGGAATATGAGATACGTTCCGCCGTTTCCCTGCAAGCCGCCTCGTGCAAAATTAGCGAAGAATTGCGCCGCGAACAGGGTCAGGACCGGACGCGTAAGCAGCGTCTTCCACGACGTGTCCGTCTCGGCCATCTTCGTTCCTGAGCGGCGCGCCAGGACGGATGGCGCCGTCTCCTTGATCAGGTAGTAAGAAGGCATCACCGCCAGCATCGCCAACACTCCGTAGCACAAAAACGGCACCCGCAGCCCCATGAATTCCCCGAGTATGCCTCCGAGAAACGGGCCGACGGTGTTACCGATGCGCTGCGCACTCGACATGCTTGTGATCTGCCGCCCACGCTGACTGGCGCGCACCGAGTCCGCGATAGCAGCCAGACGACTCATCTGCCAGATCTGCTGTGCCATCCCCCCGACAATCAAATAAAGCAGGAACTCCCAGTAGGAGCTCGCGAAGAATGCCAGCAACGCGGAACCTGCCGAAAGCAAGGGTGCTCCGACAAGCGTCACGCGTCGCCCAAACCGGTCGATCACATACCCCGTCGGCAATGTCGACAGCATCCCACCAACCATCGGAGCGATAACAGTCAGCGACGCGCCAGCCACTCCCATGCCGAAATCGTTTTTCGCAATAAGCGGCAACACCGGCAACGTGAATCCCCTGCCAGTACCGAGGAGAATGGCGGGTAGCAGCAGCGAGAACACGAACTGGTGACGCACGAAAAAGCCAGGCTTTTTCTCAGCGCCCCGTAACCCTGCCGAAAAAGACTTCGTCATGCCTGACAGCCTGTCGTGAAGGTCTGTCCGCATGCGACAAACGACACCTCCGGGTGTGGTGCGAGCACGCCACATGTGAGCTGACGTTTATCGTGGGTCATCGCAGACACGATGACAGCCTAGGAGCGCGAGCGGGTATTCGTGTCGCGCTGGTGCGTATGGGTATGGCTATGTGGACCGTGCCCATGGTCATGCTCGTGCATCAGCTCCTTGGACACGTCAGGAAACATCTCACGGGAGGTCAGTGCCGGACCACCTGCCCACTCCACTCCTCCCTTCTTACGCGCTGCAGAGAGAAGGTCTGCCCACGTCAGATTAGCGGGGTCGCGCGCCACGTCGAGACGCTGAGCCAATGCCGCAAGCACGAGCTTCCGAATGCGCCGACCATCCCAACCCTTGCAGAGTTCGGCCAGTTCGGAAAGGCGAGCCTCATCCTTCGTGAGCGGCAGTAGCGCCGGCCACTGTACCGCGAGTTCGCCAAGGGCGTGCTCAAGAATCCCCTCGATCGTCTTTTGATCGGGCAGTTCAAAGCGCATCACGAGATCAGCGCGCGACAGAAACGCCTCGTCCACACCCTCAATGAAATTCGTAGTGGTGACGAACAACACCGAGGGTAAGGTCTTGGCAATTTCATCGATGCCAAGGAGCACGGCGTCGGTGGCGCGGTGCACATCGACAGGATTCGCTTCGAAGGAAGCAGTAGAGCGACGCACCGCGAAGCTCTCGACTTCGTCGATCAGCACAACGGTAAACGGACGACGGGCCGCAATCTCGGGCACGGTCTCAGTCAGCAACCGCGTCACATTGCGCTGGCTCTCACCCAGCATGTCGCTAGGGAACGCGTGCGGATTGATCTCCAAAAGTGCTGTCGCGCCCTGGCGCGCGAGCGCCAGCGCCGACACCTGCGCGAGGCCGCGCGCCATCGTCGTCTTGCCAGTTCCCGGAGGGCCCGCCAGCACAATGAGCCCGTGCGGCAATCCGGCAAGCATCGACAGCTGTCGGCCGTGCTGCAACACCAGCAGAGCCTGGGCGAGCAGGCGCTCCTTTACTTCTCGCGGAACGATAATGGCGTCCCAGTCGTGATCGTGGTGCTCAGCCGGCAGCACGTGCATGGATAAGACGCCCGGTGGTAAGGCCGTGCGAACCCGGTCCATCACTCGCCCGGTCGCCTGTCGTCCGGCCACTGGATTTTTGACAACTCCTGTGCCGATATTAATGTGTCTTCAGCTTCCTCAAACAACACCATCGGATCCATGAGAGCGCGCATTGTTTCCAATAGCGAATCGAACATATGCACGCGCACGAGTCGGCACTGGTTAACCGGATCGTCATTGAAGTGCTGATGCCAAAGAAAATGATCGACAACGATGAGATCGCCCTTTTTCCAACGGTGGTGCTCGCCTTTGTCCGGCGCGATCCCGAGAAAACTGTGGCCGTGGCCCTCGACCACGTAGAGCCAGGCCTCGCCCGGATGGCGGTGTAACGCCTGCGTCTTACCCGGCGCGAACTGAATCATCACCTGCGTGAGGCCCGAAGCCTGGTTGCCGATCGCTCGGTCATTGAGAAACTTTGTACGCGTTCCTCGCGGCGTGGCGAGGATTTCCTGCTCGTCGTACGGTGTATGAATGCGACCCGAGCGGCGTTTTCGCACCTCCTGAGCAAGTCTACGGAGGCGTCGAGCGTACGGATCGTCACCCAGTATGCCGTCGGAAAACCCCGGACGAGGCGGAAGCTTTTCGAATGGCTCTTGGCCGGCGTCCTCAATGAGGCTCATGCCCAGCGTCCAGAGCGTGGGTTCCGATGAGTAGCTCATGAAGCGACCGGGGCGTTCTCCCTCGTTTCCGTGACGGTGCCAGGTCCACGCAGGGATGTGAATCGCATCCCAGGTTTTCCACTCGTAACGTACGCCATCGACCTCAGTCCAGCCGCTCCCGTCCACCATGAACAGCACGGCATCCCACGAATGTCGATGGATTGTTGTGGTCGTGCCTGGATCCACCTCATGCACGTGCGCATCCAGACAACGGGTCGGGCGATCGCCGTCCCAGCCCATGTATACACCGGTGCGAAGTCCACGGGCAGTCGACACCAGCGTCACATCTTCCTGCCGAATTACCGTCTGGCGATATGTCCTCCACTCGTCGAGGAACGCGGCGCGCCGCTTCTTCTGAATGTGGTAGTGGGTGGTGGCGGTCCGGGTTGTGGTGGGCATGCAAAACCGGAGAAATAACGACGTTCCAAAGTCGAAGCAACATCGTTTTCGGAATTGCCCCGTGCGCGGAGTTAAACATAGAATCACCGAGACCGTCAATTTTCCCTGGAACAATTACGCCATGAAGAAACTCGGAATCGGAGTGCTGTGCGTACTGCTCGTATCTGCCACCGTGGCATACATCGGACTGGACCAAGATCAAGCACAGGAGAGCGATATCTTCCAGTATCGCGGTGCCGACCGCGATGCTCGGCTTATCGAAGGCGCTAAGCAAGAGGGCAGCGTTGTTCTTTACACGTCACTTGCACCAACCGAATCACAGCCACTCGCGACGGCATTCGAGAAGAAATACGGCATCAACGTGAAACTGTGGCGTGCCTTGTCAGACCAGGTGGTACGACGCGCCGTCACTGAGGCGCAGGGCCGGCGGTATGACGTGGACGTCATCGAGACCAATGGTCCGGAGATGGAGATGCTGGCACGCGAGCGACTCCTAACCGAGTTCTATTCGCCCCACGTCGCATATCTTCCCGCAGAGGCTATTCCAGCGCATCGAATGTGGTTCCCAGATCGCCTAAGTTTCTACGTCGTGGCCTACAACACGACCAAGGTACAGCGCTCAGAAATCCCGGCCACATATGAAGGCTTCGCCGACCCGCGGTGGCAAGGGCGCATGGCGGTGGAAGCCACCGATGCCGAATGGATGGCGACACTCCTTAAGACCGGGCGGGCTGGCACGGATATGAATTTTTTCCGTAAGCTCTCGGCATTAGGCCCAGAAGTTCGCCGGGGGCACGTCTTGCTCGCCAACCTCGTCGCATCTGGCGAAATACCAATCGGGCTCACCACGTACAACAGCAACGTCGTACCGCTCAAGCGTAAGGGCGCGCCCATTGATTTTGTGGCAGTGGAACCTGTGGTTGCGCGCCCTCAGGGCATAGGCGTCGCCGCAAACGCTCCGCACCCCAATGCCGCGTTGCTCTTCGCCGACTTCGTGCTTTCGCAAGAAGGACAGGAGTTATTCGAATCGCTCGGGCGAGTGCCAGCAAGTACACGAGTCGAAAGCGAACTCAACAACTTCCCGTTTGTCATGATCGATCCCGCCACTGTGATCGACGAGAAAGAAAAATGGGACACAATCTGGAACGATCTATTCCTGACGAGATAGTCTCACTCGATCGTTTTATTGGACCAATTCAGATAACAACCTTCGTCATAATGCCCGCAGGAAAGATCTCCTCTGGCGACATCAGTTTTTGCGCCAGCCTGATACCAGTTCACGTCGGTTAACGGCACACCCATCTCGTTGTGCATCCAGCCACGCATGTAGACAGCCGCTGAATGCGCCCATTCGGGTGAGCCAATCGTTTTTCCCTTCAAGTCCTGCACGGTGGAAATCTTGCTATTCGTGTTCACGTAGAAGGACGAGAAACGAAACAGGCGGGAGCAAATCACGGGGAGGCCAACGATATCGCTGTCTGCTTTGCTAATCTGGGCTGAGAACTTTGCGAGCGAAAGTTCTGACACATCGAACTCACGATTCGCAATGAAACGTGCGAAGCATTCGTGATGGCCGAGATTGAGCCATGTGTGGTCAATGCCTTGGGCCTTCACAACACCGAGCCTGAAATCACGGAAGTGATCGTAATCGGTGGTAGCGATGGCGAGTTTCAAGTCTGACATTCGTAAGAACGCATTCGCGAGGCAAGAAAGGCCTACTGCGGAAGTGTGAACACGTGAATGCCGTTCTGTGCGCCCCTGGACGGCGACATCGCATTGCCCGCCACCCTGAGCGGGCCCGCCGTCACCGACTGCCCCCGGCCGGTGTACACGACGATGTACTGGTTGCCATCGACGGCGTAGGAAATAGTGCTGTTGATAATCATGCCGCCAACCTCCACCTCCCACAGAACCGTTCCGTCGGCGGCGTCGAGAGCGCGCAACTTACGGTTAAGGTCACCAAAAAACACGAGGCCACCCGCGGTTGTCAGCGCCGACCCGTTGGTCCCCTGTGCCTGCGAATAGATCACCCGCATCTCTCCGGTCTCGACGTCGAGCTTGGCGATACCCATGTAGGAATTCGGGTCGGCACCTGGACGCAGAATGCCGGTGCGCTGCCCAAAGCCGGTCGCGCTGTCATTTACTGCCTCCATCGTCAGGCACTGGTCGTGGAACGGCACGTAGAGCGCGTTTTCACGGGGATGATAGGCGATCTGCCAGAGACTTCGCGTGTTGTGATAACAACCGACGATGATATCGCCGTCCTTCCTGAACAACTTGTCTGGATTGACACTCGTCTGACCGGTATTGACGTCGACGACGCTCAGATTAAGGTTGGGATCGTCAAAGGGGAACGGCCGCGCCCACAGGAATTGGCCAGTCTCCTGCGCTACTGCAAACATGCCGCCTCCTTCACCCACGGTGATGACAACATCCTGCTCACTCCCTGGCGTCACGGCCGGATTGATCCATTTCACGAATCGCGGGTCTGGGCTCACCCGTGTGCGAATCAGGATGCGTTCCTGATTATGGTCGGCGTCCCAATCATCGGCGGGCAGTTCTTGGAAGTACCAGACTAGCTTTCCGGTTTCAACATCAAGCGCCACGGTCGAGTTGCTGTAGAGCTCTGACGGCGCAACATCGGACACCGCGTCGTAGCGGCCGTGACGCATAAACCGTGTGTACGGATTCGGGTTGGCCACACCCCAATAAAGGACCTTACGCACCGGATCATACGAGCCGGGCAGGCCCCACGGGCCAGCGGCACGCTCGTCTACTGCCAGACCGCCCCAGGTGTCACCTCCCGGATCGTCAGGCGCCGCCGTCACATAGAACCTCCAGACCTCCTGCCCTGTCTTGGCGTCGTGTGCAGCGATAAAACAGAACTCGCGCTTCCCCTGTTGACACGTACGGTTCGAGATCACTTTGCCGTCGGCCACCAACAGCCCACCGGCCGTGATCTGGCCGTCGTCAATCTTAGTTTCCCAGCGCAACACGCCAGTTTGGGCGTCAAGTGCCAGAAGGAATCCGTCCGGCGCGCCGAAATAGATCATATCCTCGTAAATACCGAGGCTCTTACTGCGCGCCGACGCACGCGGCACAGTGGAAGGGTAATCGCGCTGATACTCCCAAATCACATCACCGGTGACAGCATCGAGGGCCTGAATCGTCGCGCCCGGAACCATGACGTACATGACACCGCGGTAGACGATCGGCGTCGATTCCTGGGTGCCTTCCGGCAACTCTCGCGACCAAGCCAAGCGCAACTGGCCAACATTGCCCACATCGACCTGATCGAGTGGACTGAAACGTTGTTGATCGTAGGTTCGACTAATATGGAGCCAATCAGCCGGGTCAGGATCGGCCTGCATCTCCTGAGTAACCGGAACAAACCCTCCGGTCTGCGCGAGTGCTGCCGGATCCCAAGACCCCGCAACTGAGCCAGCCCCGAGCATGCATGCCGCCACGAAACTGGACCTGTTCATCCGTCCCTCCTCAAGGTTATCTCCCAATGGTGCGGTGATTCAGTTCAAGCGTTGGACTCACCATAGACCGTGAAGGCAAGGCTGACAAGCCCGGGCCTGCTACGATTTCACCCTCCACCCGTCACGCCATCCGGACACGAGCGAGGTGAACGATCTCCGCACAACGGCCCGATCGCAAGTAGAAACAAACAGAAAGACCAGGAGTCTTGAGGATAATAAGGAATTGCGCGGATGACGAAAAGTAGCCCCCCACTGTCCGGCGGTACGGTCCCGCTCGAGGCAATCGACGACCTCGCGACAGCTAGTCGCATCCTTGCTGACCAGGGAGTATTTGATGCGGCCGGTCACGTATCGATGCGTCATCCGCACCACGCCGAGCGATTCCTGATGTCTCGTTCACTCGCACCGGAGCTGGTAACGCCCAACGACATTATAGAATTCACGCTCGATTGTGAACCGTGCGAGGCGAGCGAACGCACAGCGTTCATCGAGCGCTTTCTCCACGGCGAGGTTTACCGTGCGCGATCGGACGTAATGGCCGTCGCACATGGACACTCGCCGTCGGTGATCCCATTTGGCCTCGTTGACACACCGATGCGCGCGATGTATCACAACGCGGCGTTCTTGGCAGCCGGCGTACCGATTTTCGATATCCGCGATACATTCGGCGTCACAGATATCGTGATCAACAGTGCCGAGCGCGCAGCCGCGCTCGCCTATACGCTCGGTGACAAATCTACCGTGCTCCTTCGTGCCCACGGCTTCGTCACCGTCGGACCAAGTCTGCAGGCCGCCGTGTTCCGCGCTTTCTTCACTGAGGTCAACGCGCGCGTGCAGTTGCAGACTGTAGCCCTCGGCGGACCGATGGCGGTGCTCGATCAAGAGGAAGGACAAATGGCCGACGCAATTAATCTCTCGACCCACGGTCGCGCGTGGGAACTCTGGAAGAAAAGGGTCACGCCATGAAGGCCCAATTGGTTGATGCCGTTCGCATGCTTGAGCGCGCTGGGATCATCGATCACAATGGCCATTGCAGCGCCAGACGCGATGCAGATACCTTCTACATCAACTCGGGGGCGTCGGTGCGCAGCGCACTGGACGTGGGCGATATCGTGACGATCGATTTTGATGGCCAGCTGCTTGAGGGCACCGCCCCGCCGCCGCTCGAGTTCCACATCCACTCGGCGGTCTATCGCGCACGGTCGGACGTCAATGCCATCATGCATACGCATCCGCAATGGTCAACGTTTCTAACCATGGTGGGGGCCACCTACAAGCCGGTGTACGCGCAGGGCGTCTTACTTGGCAACATTCCGCTGATGGACTCGCCGCTCTCAGTTAACACGAAGGCCATGGGCGACAAGCTCGCCGCCACGCTTGGACGCGGCCCTGCCGCTCTGCTCAAGGCGCACGGCGTGGTCGTTGTTGGTGCCGACATCGTCGAGTGCTTTGCGCTTGCGGCGTACGTCGAGGAAAACGCATATCGCCAATACATGGCGATGCAGATCGGCGAACCCTATGTGTTCAGCGAGGTAGAGCAGCAAGCGTGCCGCACAAAGCTGCGGTCACCGAAGCTCTTCAAGAAAACCTGGGACCACTATCACTCGAAGCTAGAACCGATGTCATAGCCCCGGAGCGAATTCCGTGACGTTCGAACTTGGCTCCCGAGGATCACGCCTGCCGACACACACTAGGGACGACGTGCTGATGTTTCTTCTCGACGCCATCGAGAGCAGTGGCTGACCCGAACCTGCCCCCTCAGTAGCCGGACAACGCCTTACGGCTCGAGCGAGGCGATATACGCCGAAAGATTGAGAACATCCTCGTTTGTCAGATCAGCAACGGCGCTCTGCATGAGGGCCACATTGCCCCCACTGCGAGCGCCGTGCTTAATATCGAACATCTGACGCGCAAGGTAGATTGGCGAACGACCCGCAATGCCGGGAACCTGTCCGAGACCCTTGAGGTCTACACCGTGACACAGCGAGCACTGAATAGTACGCCCGCCGCCCGTAGCCGCAAGCTCCTCGCCAGACGCGATACTTCCCGGAGGGACATGGGCGATAAACGGACTGTGCGAATCTCGCAACTCGGCTAGTTCGGAATTTTCAGGAATCTCGATAATGCGATTCCCGATGGGCTCCATCATGCCGCCGGGCTCGGCGTGACGCATGTTACCGGCGCCGACATAGGTTTCCGGCACCATCTCGGCCTCTATGACGGTGATCCACTTCACCGGCGGCAGAGACGCGAAATACTCCGCGGCGATTCGCATCTCGTCTTCCGTCATTGCGCCAGCGATTCGAATCATGCTCGCCGAACGTGCCGCGACAAGACTTCTACGACCGCCAGTCTGATAGGCCAGCGTCTGCTCGGCGATATAGTCAGCTGGTAAACCAGCAAGGCTCGCTGACTCAGGATGTCCAGCACCGTGCGGCATGTGACACTGGGCGCAGGCACGCACCAACGGCTCGCGACCATATGCCACAACTTTTGGCATGGGTGGGTGCTCGTCCGGATACCAATCTGGAGGCGCGAACGGATCATTGATTTGCGTCTGGGTGAGCCGAAGGTCACTTCCCTCTACGCTGTGCAGCGTCCCGTCATCATCGCCCCTTCCGCGACCCTCGTCCATGACCGGATAAGCCCAGGCTGGAGGCTCAAAACCACCGGCGGTTTGGGCGGACATGGCACCGCAACCGATTGCGACGAGTAATCCGACGTTGAGTAGTTTCTTCATCCGCTATTTCCTCCACTTTCGCACCGGTTCGACTCACTACGAACTACCAACGGACAGCACTCAGGGTCAGGTGAGCGTCGCTTCTACAGTTGCACGCAGCTCCGGCGTAATCTCGGGCTCGATACCGAACCAGGCCCGCCAAGCCGGCCGCGCCTGTTGGAGTAACATGCCCAGACCATTCACCGTGCGGTGACCGCGGCGCCTCGCAGCAACAAGCAGCGGCGTGTCAATCGGTACGTAAACGATGTCACATACCAGTGCACCTGGCGGCAGCGTGTCGAGCGTAAGATCGAGTGGTGATTGACCGATCATGCCCTGGCTCGTCGTGTTAACCAGTGTTGCCACTCCCTCCAGCGCACGATGACGCTCCGCCCAGGCAACAGCCATCACCGGCGCCCCGAAGTCCCGTGCGAGCGCTTCGGCGCGAGCAAACGTCCGGTTGATCACGCGAACCTCACGCGCTCCCCGATCAGCCAGACTGTAAACTACGGCCCGTGCCCCGCCGCCGGCGCCGATGACGGCCGTCGGCCCCTCCTCGGCACGCCAGGTAGGTTGCTGCTGAAGAATGTTGTGCGCGAAGCCAAAGGCATCGTTATTTGTTCCAACAAGCGATCCATCCGACTGAACAACCACGCAGCTGATGGCACCAATACGCCGCGCTGCCTGGTCCGCAACATCTACAACGGGCAGCGCTCGCTCCTTGTGCGGAATGGTCACGCTACAGCCCGCAAAGCCCAGAGGCGCCAGAGCACGCAACGCCCCCTCGAGATCGGTCGGCCTGATCGCCAGCGGCACGTACGTGCCCGCCAGCCCGTGGTGGCTAAAGAGGTAGTTATGGAGGATCGGTGAGCGCGAATGCATAACCGGCCAACCCATGACGCCGGCGAGCAGGAAACGATCAGAGCTTGGCATATCGACCTTAATCAGCAGGAGGTGTATTAGGATCACGCCGTCCAGGACGCTGCCGTCTAAGACGCGCCTGTCTCCTGCGATTACTCCATGATGACCGAAACTTTGACGAAATCACCAGCAGAACGCTCGCCCACCACCGCCGCGTACCTGGTGCGACTACTGGCAGGACCAGTCACTTTCGCGGTTATCCTATCCCTGCCGCTGGCCCTTTCCTATGAAGGACGGATCGCACTGGCGACGTTTGGCTGCGCGATTGTCTGGTGGATGACACAGCCTCTCCCGTGGAGTGTGGCAGCGATGCTACCGTTTCTGGTGTTCCCGGCGACCGGCGTCATGGATATTCGCTCCACGATGCAGCTGTACGGACAGCCGATCTTCTTCTGGATCATGGGCACCGTACTCATGGGTTACGCCATCGAGAAACATGGGCTGGCTAACCGATTTGCGCTTGCGTTTCTCGCGCTCCCCGGGATCGGCGGTAGGACCTACCGACTTACTTTCGTGTACATGCTGATTGTTGGCATCGTCTCGATGTTCGTGTCAGATGCCGCAACGATCGCGATGATGATTCCGATCGGCATGTCTCTCGTGCGACACGTTCGAATGCTGGTCGGCGCATCGCCGAACGCGAAAACGAACTTCGGCACGTTTATCACACTGGGCACGTTCTACGCCTCAATCGCCGGAGGAACGGCCACGATCCTGGGCATACCCCACAATGCAATCGCCGTTTCGCTGCTCGAGCGCCTGACCGGGCGACAGCTCGGCTTCTTCGAATGGATGATGGTCGGCGTACCGGTGTTCTTGAGCCTGCTCCTGACGTTCTACGTCACGCTGTGGCTCCTGGCACGACCGGAAATCAGCGACCTGCCTGGCGGCGAGGCGCTCCTCCGCACCGAACGAGCGAAGCTCGGTTTGTTGGGACCGAACGAACGACGCGTGCTGTTCGTGTTCGCGATGATGGTGCTACTGTTCACGCTTCCGGCCTTGACCGGCCTTGTCCTGGGAACACCGCACGCGATCGCCCAGTGGGTAAGTCGTGCCCTTCCAGTATGGGTCGTCCCACCCGCGGTGATGTTTCTCCTGTTCTCAATCCGTTCCGCGTCCGACTCCGGAGGGCCACTGCTATCGTGGAAGAACGCCCAGCAACACGCACCCTGGGACATCATGCTCCTCGTGACAGGAGCGGTTGCAATGACTGACGCGGTGACACAATTCGGTTTCGTCGAATTCATGGGTGGGATCGTCGGGAACCTGGGGATTGGCGCGACCGCTCTACCGTACTTCGCGGCCGCGCTGGTGGCCGCTACCACCAACTTGATTTCCGGCACTGCCGCCGCCACGCTCTATTGCAGTATCTTCATTCCGGCAGCTGTAGAAATCGGATACAACCCCGCGTCGATCGCGGTTCTGATTGCCAACGTCGCGCTTGGTCTGGTCGTGCCTTGGTCAGGCGCGGTGGCCGCCACGGCGTTTGCCTGCGGCGAGGTCAGTATGAAGCAGATGATCAGGATCGGCGTTATCGCCACCGTGGTCTTCACCGGCATCGTCGCAACAATACATCTCATGATGTCTGGGCTCTTGTGAGCCATCGAGTGATGCGCGATCAGAAAGCTATCAATGACCGACACGCCTAACAAGAAGCGCCCGCATCGTCTCGAAGATCACCTCCTGGGCATAGATCCAATGCACTCGCACGAGGACGGAGAAGCGGACCATGACCATGACGACATCGGCGCTGACTACGACCCGACGTCGTCCAGCCTGTGGCTGCAGGACAACATCACGTTGCAATCGGTCGGGATCGATATCGGCTCGGCGGGCACTCAAGTGATTTTCTCGCGCGTGCAGCTCCGGCGCTTTTCGGAGGAACTCACCAGCCGGTATTTCGTCGTGGGTCGTGAAACGCTCTATCAGTCTCCGGTTGCACTGACCCCGTATCTCAGCGAGGAGCGCATCGACGATCAGGACATCGGGCGGATAATCGATGCAGCCTACGACGACGCCGGCATCCACCCAGATACCATCGACACCGGCGCCGTCATCCTCACTGGTGAGGCGTTGCGCCGTGACAACGCCAAGGCGATTGCCGACGTGCTCGCGGAGGTCGGAGGCGAATTCGTATGCGCGACGGCCGGGCATCACATGGAATCGATGCTGGCCGCGTATGGATCCGGAGCGGCCAAAGCTTCCCACGATCGCGGCGTACCGCTACTCAACATCGATATCGGAGGCGGCACCACTAAACTGGCCCTCGTCGAAGCGGGCAATATCGTGCAAACGGCCGCGATCCACATGGGCGGACGTCTTGCCGTCATCGACGCAGACGGCTGTCTCAGCCGCCTTGACCCTGCGGGTGGACGCATCGCAGCCCTGGCGGGTTGTACCTGGTGTCTCGGCGCGCGGGTGAATGAGGACGATATCGAACGCGTCGCGGCATGGATGGCCGAGGCGTTGGTGACTATCCTCACCGAGGACCCAGCGCAACCGAAGGTTCACGGACTGTGGCTGACCGAACCGCTCAGGGTGCCACGCGGGATCCAGGGCGTGATGTTCTCGGGCGGAGTCGGCGAGTACGTCTACAGGCGCGAAAAGCGTGACTTCGGCGATCTGGGCCGCCGTTTTGGGAACGCGATTCGTCAGCGTTTGGTTTCAGGGCGGCTCCCGTTTTCACTCCTCCCAGCGGGCGAATGCATCCGCGCAACCGCGGTTGGCGCCTCGGAGTACAGCGTCCAGTTGTCTGGTAACACGGTCTATATTTCGAGTCCAGGCGCGCTCCTTCCACGCCGAAACCTGCAAGTCATCCAGCCACCCGCGAAACTGGACGGCGCCATCGCTTCGGCGGCGGTGGCGACTGCTATTCAGCAGCACTTTCGCCGCTTCGATCTCATCGAGGGCGAGACGGAGGTCGCGCTTGCGTTTCGGTGGTGCTCAGAGCCAACTTACCGTCATCTTTCGGAGTTCGCGCGTGGCATTGTCGAAGCACTGCCACGCACACTGACGGAGGGCAAACCCCTGTTCGTGATTCTGGATGCCGACATCGCGAACACGCTGGGCACACTACTGAAAGAGGAACTTGGCATTGCGTCCGAGGTGCTCGTACTCGACGGGATCGCCCTCTGGGACTTCGACTACATCGACCTCGGCCGCGTGCGCATGCCGTCGTTCACTGTACCGGTAACTATTAAGTCACTGGTGTTCAGCGAAGACCCGAGGATCCCACATCACCATCATCACGATCACGCCCACGGTCACACGCATGGCTAACCGGATTCAGCCAACCGGCTACTGAGTATGTCGGCTGAACTTTTCGAGGACACAGCGAGCCAGCCTCCCAGTCACGTGGGCGGCTTCGACTGGAAGTGGATCGTGATAGGCGCGTGTGTCGCCTTCACGATCTACATTGCCGTGATCCCTCTTGGCTTCCTCCTCTGGCAAAGCTTCCGCACGCCGCAGACCGCAGCGATCGACGCGGTCTTCACTATGGCCAACTACGTCACAGCCTACGGCAGCAGCGACACCTGGCAGCTTTTCTGGACCTCGATACAGTTTGCGTCAGGCACGGCGCTGCTCGCATTCCTACTCGGTACGACCCTCGCCTGGATGAACGAGCGTACGAACACGCCGTTCAAGTCGGTCTTCTTTGCCCTCGCAGTGATTCCGCTGATCATCCCGGGCATTCTCTTCACGGTAGCCTGGATTCTTCTCGCCAGCCCGCAGATCGGCATTATCAACCTGGTGATGCAGAGCTGGCTCGGGCTCGAGGAACCGCCGTTCAACATCTACTCACTTCGCGGGATGATCTGGGTAGACGGTCTGCACTACTCGCCGATGGCCTTTCTCCTCATGAGCGCAGCCTTTCGCGCAATGGACCCGTCGCTCGAAGAATCGGCCACGATGAGCGGCGCCAATATCTTACAAGTGGCACGGCGTATCACGCTGAGGCTGACCTGGCCCGCCATCATCGCGACGATTCTCATCCTGTTCGTCCGCGCGATCGAATCCTTTGAGGTACCAGCGCTTCTGGGGCTCCCAGCTGGAATCGAAGTCTTCACGTCTGCCATATATCAGGCTGTCCACCGCTATCCGAGCCAGGTCGGCCTGGCGTCGGCGTACGCGGTGGCACTCCTGCTCATCACGACCGGTGGGGTGTACTGGGTCTCGAAACTGTCCGGGCGAGGATCGCAGTACGCGACGATGACGGGCAAGGGGTTTCGCCCGCGGCAGATCGACCTGGGCCGCTGGCGCTGGGCCACGGCAAGCATCTTCATCGTCTACTTCCTGCTGATCGTCGTGTTGCCCTTCGCTGTACTGCTGTGGTCATCGTTCCAGAGATTCTACGCGGTGCCCTCGATGGAAGCGCTCCAGAACCTCACACTCGATTCCTACCGCTTCATTCTGGACTACCCGAATCTCACGCGAACAATATGGAACAGCGTGGCGCTCGCCCTTGGCACGTCCACGATCGTGATGCTTGTCACATCGGTCATCTGCTGGATCGTGGTGAAGACCTCTATCCCTGGGCGCTGGCTCCTCGACGGCGTGGCTTCGCTGCCGATCGTGTTCCCGGGCCTCGTACTCGGTCTAGCAATCATGGTCTTCTACCTGAATGTGGACGTCGGTGTGTACGGCACGATCTGGATCATGCTCATCGCCTACGTCACCCGGTTCATGCCGTACGGGCTTCGCTACACCAACACGTCAATGGTACAAATTCACAAGGAACTTGAGGAGTCGGCGGCCATGAGCGGCGCCTCCTGGAGCACCACCTTCCGCAGGATCATCCTGCCGCTCCTAAAGCCTGGTCTGCTGGCGGGCTGGATCTACGTGATGATCGTCTCGATCCGCGAACTCTCTACGTCGATTCTGCTCTACAGCCCAGATACTCAGGTGATCTCCATCGTAATCTGGGAGCTATGGGAGAATGGCCAGTACGTTGAGCTTTCCGCGCTCGGCGTACTATTCATCATTGCACTGTTCGTGCTGGTGCTGATTGCGCAGTGGCTCGGCAGAAAGTACGGCGTCAAGGAATAGGACTCGGAAAGACGTTGCTAACAGTCGACAGCCTGTTTACCGAATACACCACAACCAGTGGCGACACCGTGAAGGCCGCGCAAGACGTGAGCTTCACAGTGGACAAGGGGCATCTTTTTACACTGCTCGGTCCAAGCGGTTGCGGGAAGACGACAACCCTCCGATCCATCGCCGGTCTTGAGCGGCCTCGCCTGGGCAGCATCACTGTCAACAATCGGATCGTCTACTCCTCGTCTGCTGGAGTCTTCGTCTCCCCCAATCAACGCGGCTTCGGCATGGTGTTCCAGTCCTACGCGATCTGGCCACATATGAACGTTTTCCAGAATGCCGCTTTCCCGCTGGAAGTAGAGGGCCGCCGACATTCTCGGCAGGAGATTCGTGACAACGTAATGCAGGTACTCACAGCGGTGCAACTCGATCAGTTGGCCGACCGCAACGCAACCACGCTCTCGGGGGGCCAGCAGCAGCGTCTCGCGCTGGCGCGTGCGCTAGTGATGAAGCCGGCGCTCCTACTGCTCGACGAACCGCTGTCCAATCTTGACGCGAAGCTTCGCGAAAAAATGCGTTTTGAGCTGAAACGTCTCCAGCGGGAGTTGAAAATAACTACCGTTTACGTGACACACGACCAGGAAGAAGCGCTCGCGCTGTCGCACGAAATTGCGGTTATGCACGAGGGACGCATCCAGCAGGTCGGCAGTCCGCGCGATATCTACGAGCGTCCGGCAACCCAGTTCGTGGCAGACTTCGTGGGTACGAGTAACTTCATCACTGGCACCGTGACCGGGCCGGCATCGACACTGGACGGCTGCGTGGTCGTACGCACCGAGATCGGCGACGTAACAGTGAAGGCTCTCCAAACGTTGGTGGCCGGCGAGCGCATCGCGGTGTCAGTGCGGCCTGAGGATGTGAATTTGACGAAGGAAAGGCCCGCGGGGGATAACGTCTGGGAAGGCTGCGTGGACCAGAAAGTCTTCCTCGGCGAAGCGGTAGATTTCCAGGTAAAGGTGAGCAGGCGGACCCTGCTGTCCCGTCGTCATCCAACCCTGCGCACGAAAATTGGCGACGGCATCTTCGTGCAGCTCGATCCCGAGAAGTGTGTCGTTCTCAAGGTAGCGTAATATGCCAGACAATTCGCATCCCACCGCGCCTGGCGCGTCGGCAGCCACGCGCTGGGCGTCCGACATCATTGTCGACCTGCTCCACGCCTACGACCTACCGTACGCCCCGCTCAATCCGGGGGCCAGTTATCGCGGGCTGCACGATTCGATCGTCAACTACGGCGGGAATCGTCCGGAAATGCTGCTCTGCCAACACGAGGAAACAGCCGTACAGATCGCGCACGGCTATGCCAAAGCGAGCGGCCGGCCCATCGTCGCAATCCTGCACAACCTCGTCGGACTGTTGCACGCCAACTTGGCTATCTATTACGCCTACATCGACCGCGTCCCGGTGTTTATCATCGGCGCCACCGGTCCGATGGACGAAACCAAACGTCGCCCACGCATCGACTGGATTCATACCGCGCAAAGCCAGGGGGAAGCGGTGCGCGCCTATACGAAATGGGACTACCAGCCACATGTGATCGACGGAGTCCCCGAGGCATTTGCACGAGGGTACTCGGTGATGATGACCGAGCCGCGAGGCCCGATCTACATGTGCTACGACGCGTGGTTACAGGAACAACCGCTCGATCATGAGGTAGCAATGCCACCGGCCGACGCCGCCAGGGTGCCAACGCGGATCGCGCCCGAGCCGGCGGCCCTCTCTGTGGCCGCCGACCTGATCGCCGCGGCCGCCCGCCCGGTGATCATCGCCGAGTATGTGGGCCGCGAGCCCGAGGGCTTCCATGCCCTCGTAGCGCTTGCCGAGACCGGCGGCATCCCTGTCTACGACGTCGACAGCCGACTGAATTTCCCGACGCGTCACCCGCTCAACATGAGCTACACGAAGGATATCTTCCGCGACGCAGACCTCATTCTCTGTCTTGATACCCGCGACTGGGAAAAGCCGACGACGGAACTGGCGAGCGCGACTCGGGAGGTTGTGTCGGTCGTGCCATCTGGCGCCAAGTGGATTGACATCGGCTTTGGCGACCTCGAACTGTCAAGCTGGGCATTCGACTACCAACGCCTTCATCACGCAGACCTGCAGATTCTCGGTGACACGACGATCGCCATTCCCGCGCTGACGCGTCTACTCAAGACGCGGATCGCGAAGGACCGAACGCTCGGCGCACGGATCACCGCGCGCGCAGACGAGACCGCCCTCAAGAGCCGGGCACTCTACGAGACGTGGGTGCGCGACGCGGCCGTGGATTGGAATGCAAGACCGATCTCGCTGCCGCGGCTCGCCTCCGAAGTGTGGAATGCCATCAAGGATGAGGACTGGGTGCTCAGCGCCGGCACACTGGAACGGTGGACACGAAAACTCTGGGACTTCGACAAGCCCTACCGACACCCTGGACGGTCGCTCGGCACGGCCACCCAGTTCGGCATCTCCATCGGTGTGGCGCTCGCGCATCGCGACGAGAAGCGGCTCGTGGTGGACATGCAGCCCGACGGCGACCTTATGTTCGACGCGGGCGCCATGTGGGTCGTGGCCAAGCACCGCATCCCGATGCTCGTGGTGATGTACAACAACCGCGCCTACTACAACGACTGGGAACACCAGATAAGAATGGCGAAACTCCGTGACACGCCGGTCGAGCGAGCGTATATCGGGATGGACTTGGACGACCCGGCGCCGGACTTCGCCGCGATGGCGCGGTCGATGGGGTGGTACGCCGAAGGCCCGATCGACTCACCAGACGGGTTAGCCGATGCGCTGGCACGAGCCATCGAGCGCGTGAAGGCGGGGCAACCGGCGCTGCTGGACACCATCACGCAGAAGCGGTAACCGACACCCACTGCCGCCGTGGAGCGTTGGAGGTTTGAAGCAAAGCCGTAGTCAGCGTAAGTCCGAAGTAGCCCCTTTTCAGCAATATGGGTAAGGGATATTGACGAATTGAGCCAGTTTTGCGAAAGAGATGCCGCGCGCCGCGGCGGGACACATCTATGACTACAACAACTGCGATTCAGACGGTCGGTGTAATTGGCGCGGGCCGCATGGGCCTGCCGATCATTGGGCACCTCGTCCGCAAGGGTTTTGCCGTGGTTGTCCACGACATCAACGAGGGGAAGCGCGAGACAGTGACGAAGCTGGGCGCTGAATGGGCCGCGGGGCCAGCCGAGCTCGCGCAAGCGTGCGAGGCGGTTCTTGTATGCGTCGGGTACGACCAAGAGATGCGTGCATTCGTGTCGACTGACGGCCTGCTCCAGCAGCCGCCACACGCCACGATCGTGGCAGTGCTATCGACAGTCCATCCGCGCACGGTGCAGGAGTTGGCACGCGTGGCTGAGCCTTTGGGCGTGCACGTGGTCGATGCGACCGTCTGTCGCGGCGGCCGCGCCGCAGACGAGGGCACACTGCTGTCATTCGTGGGCGGGGATCTAGCCATCGTGGAACAGCTCAGACCGGTGCTCGCCTGCTACGCGACCGACATCGTACACACGGGCGACGTAGGCACCGCACAGGTCGCCAAGGCCGCCAACAACATGGTCATGTGGGCGTGCCTGATCGCCAACCATGAGGCGCTCGCGCTCGCCAAGCGCTTCGGGATGGATGTGGAGCTCCTGCGCACGGCGCTCCTCGGGAGCAGCGCCGACAACTATGTGCTCCGCAACTGGGAGGTCAACACGATGGCATGGGCTGAGGACGACATGGAGATCGTCCAGAAGATGGCGAAGGACGCCGATATCGGTCTGCCGCAGGCCGGGCTGAACCGCGAGCTGTGCCGAACGCTCAAGCCGAAACGGTTCCGGCTGGACGAGTACGGTGTGTAGCGCCCTGGTGGGGTCCTCGATCCGCCAACCCGGAGTAGGATCCGGTCATGGCTGACGAAAAGAATGACACGACGGCACCCGAGGTGGTCGTGAACGAATCCCACTACCACAGTAAAAAGGACCGGGTGTTCGTCCGGGCGATACAGGGTCACTACAACCTGACGGCAGAGCTTGCACGGCTGCGCTCAATACCGCGTGTGAGGAAAGGACGCGCGATCGCGTTCACCGATGGTCCGCAGACGTTTAGCCGACACTACGTCGAGCCCAAGGACGGCATTACCCAGATGTTCCACCTGCACATCGAGGAATGGGCACCGAACGCCAAGTCACAGAAGCACGGCCACGTGAACGAGGCCGCGTTCTACATCCTCGACGGCGAAGGCTACGAGATCCATGACGGAGTCCGCTACGACTGGAAAGCGGGCGACGTCTCGGTCGTGCATAACAACTGCGTGCACCAGCACTTCAACGCGAGCCCGACCAAGCCGGCGCGGGCGCTGGTCCTGAAGACGAAACCAATGTTCATGTTCATGAATATGCTCTTTCAGCAAACGGTGGAACCGCGGCCAACCGAGCCAGCGCCAGGGGCTGAGGCCTTCCAGGTGCGCGAACGCGAAGACGACTTCAACCACGACAACGACACGAAGCAGTAGGAGACGACAGCGATGGCATGGAGCGAATCGAAGGCGTGGCGACACGGCACCCAGAATCAGCAGTTCTATCAGGCTCTGCTGGATGACGCCGAGACGGCGCCGACGAGGAACGCGAAGCGGAAGAAGGTGCTCCACCCGGAGGACATGCCGTGGGAGATGTCACGCCAGGGACTTCTGAAACACCTAGTCAACGAGGCAATGAACACGCGCATGGAAACGGTGGATGCCTACATGCAAATCATCCCGCCCGGCAGTCACTCCGGGAAACATCGGCACTTGGCGGAGGAATGCCTTTATGTGTTGGAGGGACGTGGCTACGACATGCATCAGGACTGTGACGTGGAGATCACCGACACGTACCACTGGACGCCGCAAGAAGAAGTAAAGCGCTACGAGTGGGAGGCGGGTGACGTCATTTACGTTCCGCCCAACACGATTCATCAGCACCTCAACGCGAGTTCGGATCAACCGGTGCGTCTCATCTCGGTGATCAACCGGATCTTCAAGGCATGTGGACTGAACGACCTCGAGCAGATCGAGGACGCGCCGGAGTACGACTCAACCGTTGTGCTGAGCGCCGAGATCGTGGAGAGCTACCTGCGAGGTGTCGCGGCACCTCACTGAGCCGGTGGACATGACGCTTGATCGCCGCGCGTTTCACCGCATGTTGCTGGGGCTCTTCGTGGCCTCGGGGGTCACGTGTGCGCGCCGAGACGCGTCGGAGTCACCCCATCGCGCGCTCTATCTTCTGGACGACACCAAGCGGCAAGAGCGCCTGCTCGCCGGAGCACAGCAGGAGGGCGTCGTGGTCATTTATACGTCGCTCAACACTCAGGACTCCGGTCCGTTGACACAGGCCTTTGAGGAGCGCTTCGGGGTCAAAACCGAATTTTGGCGTTCCAGCAGCGACCGCGTTGTCCAGCGAGCCGTCGCCGAGGCTCGGGCCGGTCGGCTCACCTACGACGTCGTAGAGACCAATGGCCCCGAGATGGAGGCGTGCTTCCGCGAGGGTCTGCTTGAGCAGTTCCATAGCCCTCATTTCATCGATCTGGCGCCGGCCGCGTTTCCGGAACACCGGTACTACGTGGCTGACCGCTTCAACTTTTTCACCATCGCGTACAACACCGACCTAGTACCACCGTCTGAGGTGCCGAATTCGTACGAAGACCTGCTGCACCCGCGGTTCGCGGGCAGGCTCGGCCTTGAGGCCGGCGATGTCGACTGGTTCGGAGCAATGGTGAAACACATGGGCAACGAGCGAGGGCTCGCGTTCTTCACCAGCTTGGCCAGCATGCAGCCGCAGATCCGCAGCGGCCATACGCTTATGGGGCAGGTTGTCGCCTCGGGCGAGATTCCGATCGCCGCCAACATCTACAACCACAACGCCGAGCGCCTGGCCGCGCAGGGTGCGCCGATCCGCTGGAAGGCTCTCGACCCCACATTCGGTCGGCCCAACGCTATCGGCCTCACACGGCGCGCACCACATCCCCACGCCGCGTTACTATTTGCCGACTTCCTACTCTCGCGTGAAGGGCAAACGATTCTCAGGGATCGAAACCGAGTTCCTTCGAATCTCGCCGTGAATTCCCCCCTGAACGATTTTCCCTTCGAGATGATCGACCCGCTGATCTCGCTGGACGAGGACGAGAAATGGTCGACAATGTGGTCGGAGCTTTTCCTCAAAGGACAGGCTGTCCCGAGAGACGTCGCCTGACGGCGACTGGAGGCCTATGGGTAAAGAGTCGCATTTCACCGCCAAGACGCCACGCATGTTCGTGCGTGGCATGCAGGGACACTACAACCTCAAGGAGGAGCTTGCACGGTTGCGCTCGATGCCGCGCGTAGTTCGAGGTCGCGAGCTCAAGTTCAACGATGGCCCGCAAACATTCAGCAAGCATTTTGTGGAGCCTGTCGATGGACTAACGCAGACCTTGCACGTGCACCTTGAGGAATACGCGCCTGGCGGGCACAATCAAAAGCATGGGCACGTAAACGAAGCGGCCTTTTACATCCTCGACGGCGAGGGCTACGAAATCCACGACGGGGTCCGCTACGACTGGAAGGCGGGCGACACCGTTGTCGTTCACAACAACTGCGTCCATCAGCATTTCAACGCGAGCGCGACGAAGCCTGCGCGCGCGTTCGTGATGAAAACCAAGCCGATGTTCCTATTCATGAACATGCTCTTTCAGAAGACCGTTGAGCCGCGTCCAACTGAACCGGCGCCTGGCGCCGAGGGATTCGAGGCAAGAGAAGAACAGCAGTTCAACCACGACGAATAGTTCGACCCTGGAGTCATATGTCAGTAAACGCAGTCGTCTCCGAAGATCTGGCGAGGAAGTTCGCCGCCGAAAAAGAGACCCCTTACACGCGCTGGGTGCATGAAGAGGGGCTAGAGATTGTCAGCTCACTCCACGTTCCAAACCTGCACACGATCGACCTCAAGCCGTGGGCACGGCGCGGCGGACGCGGCGTCTTTCTGAACCATGATGCCTCACGAACCTCGAACGACTGCTACGTGTGCGAAATTCCAGCCAGCAAGGAGCTCGCACCACAGCGTCAGATGTACGAGGAAATGGTCTATATTCTCGACGGCCTGGGTTCGACGGCGGTCTGGAACGACGCAGGACAGCGTACGACGTTCGAATGGAAAGCAGGTACGCTCTTTGCGATTCCGCTGAACGCCTGGCACCAGCACTTCAACAGCTCCGGCGTCAAGCCAGCACGCTACGTGTCGGTAACCAACGCACCGACGATCATCAACGCCTTTGGCGATCTCAACTTTGTGTTCCACACGAGCTACGACTTCACGGACCGCTTCAACGGCGAGCCAACGTATTTTGCTAACGGCGGCGAGCAGCGGGGCCTGCTCCTCGACACCAACTTCGTTGCCGACGCGATCAATCTACCACTTGTATCCGCTGGGGAGCGCGGCGCCGGAGGCGGGCATATTCGGTTCAGCATGGCCAAGGGGCACATGAACAGCCATATCTCGCAGTTTCCGGTAGGCACGTACAAGAAAGCTCACGCGCACGGTCCCGGTGCGCACGTCATCATCATGAACGGCGAAGGGTACAGTCTGATGTGGCCAGAGGGTGAAACGCCAAAACGGTACGATTGGAAAGAAGGAACGATGATCGTGCCGCCCAACCTCTGGTACCACCAGCATTTCAACACCGGTACCACCCCCGCGCGTTACCTGGCCTTCAAAGCTGAGGGCGTGGCCATCAGGAACTCTCAGGGCGTGCCAAAGGCCTGGATCTCCAAGCGCCTCGGTGGCGATCAGATCGACTATGCCGACGAATCGCCCAAAGTGCGACAACTGTTCGCTGATGCGCTCGCGGCGCGCGGCCTCGCGTCGAGGATGGATGACGCGTACTCCGCGGAAGCGAAGGAAATGACGGCGGCCGCCCAATGAACAATCGACAGCTCACCCTCAAGGTCGGCGTCACAGCAGCAACCAGCGTACTGCTGCTTCTCGTGGGGTGCGGACAAGGCACACCCGAGGGAACGACAGCGGTGTCGATTAACGATGTTGCGCTGTACGAGGGCTCCGACCGCCTACAGCGACTCATCGACGGCGCGAAAAAAGAAGGCCAGCTCACCGTCTACACCTCCGCACAGACAAGCGACCTTGGTCCGGTCGTCGAAGCATTTGAAGAGAAGTACGGGATCAACGCAACTATCTGGCGCGCTGGTTCCGAGGCGGTGCTCAATCGCGTATTGCAGGAGACCCGCGCCGGACGGTATACGGCGGATGTCGTCGAGACCAACGGGCCGGAGCTGGAGTCGTTGCATCGCGAGCAGATCCTGCAGCGCGTGTACAGCCCGCATCACGCGAACCTGATCGCACCCGCTATCCGCCCGCATGGCGAATGGGTAGGAACCCGGCTTAATGTCTTCGTGCAGGCGTACAACACCGACCTCGTGACCCGAGAGGAGCTACCGCAAACGTGGCAGGATCTCCTGGATCCGAGGTGGAAGGGACGACTCGGCATCGAGGCAGAAGACTCCGACTGGCTGGCTGGCGTCTTGGGTGAGATCGGCGAAACGCAGGGCCGCCAACTTTTCGAAGACATCGTGGCGACCAATGGTGTGTCAACACGAAAGGGCCACACACTCCTGACGCAACTCGTCGTATCAGGCGAAGTGCCACTGGCGATGACAGTGTACAACTACAAGGCGGAGCAGCTGAAAGGTGCGGGTGCGCCGATCGACTGGTTCACGATCGGTAACGCCATTGCACGTCCTAACGGCGTGGGAGTCGTGCGCACGGCACCACATCCGCACGCTGCGACGCTGTTCTATGACTTCGAGCTGAGTGAGGAAGGACAGCAGATCATCGCGATGCGAGACTTCGTGCCGACGAGCAAGACCGTCGATACACCACTCAACAAGGTGCCGATGACGTTCGTGGATGCACGCGTATCGATCGACGAATACGACAAGTGGCAAGATCTGTACACGGACCTCTTCGGTGCTGGGCGATAGAATGCTACAACATGATCGGTGACGTTAGCGGTCGCGCGGCCACCGTGCTCTTGATCCTTGCGATGCTAATTGGTGGCATCAGTTGTGGCACTGCGCCTAACAAGACCTCACCGGTCCATTATGACGGCCCAGACCGCCTGGCGCAGGTCGCAGCAGCCGCACGGGAAGAAGGCTCGCTTACCCTGTATACGACGATCGCTGAAAAGGATCTTCCTACCCTTCTGAGGCCCTTCGAGGAAAGATACGGGATTACGGTGACTGTGTGGCGCGCGGGCACAGACAAGGTACTGCAGCGCACGGTCACAGAGGCTGCAGCCGGACGATACTACGCTGACGTAATCCATTTCGGTTCACCAGAAATGGAAGCGCTCTCGCGGGAACAGATCTTGCTCCCTGTCACGTCGCCGGTACATGACGAGCTGCAACCCGGTTCGGTGCCTGAGCACCGCGAATGGGCAACGACGCTACTCTCCGTTTGGGTACAGGCCTACAACACCACGCGCGTGACAAAGGACAGCCTGCCGAAGACCTACCAGGACCTCCTCGATCCGAAGTGGAGGGGCAAGTTGGGAATCGAGGCGAAGGACCAGGATTGGTTCGCCTCCGTCGTGGACGTCATGGGCGGGCGCGAAGCGGGTCTTACTTTCTTCCGTGATCTCATAAAAGCCAACGGCATGTCCGTTCGGCTTGGACACACGCTGCTCACCAACCTCGTCGTCTCTGGGGAGGTACCGCTGGCGCTCACCGTCTATAACTACATGCCTGAGCAGGCAAAAAAGAGAGGGGCGCCGATCGACTGGTTCGTACTCGAGCCGGCCATCGCCCGCTCAAATGCCGTGGGCATCGCGCGTTACGCGCCTCACCCCAACGCTGCGCTCCTGTTCTATGAGTACCTGCTCGGTGAAGAAGCACAGCAGCACTTCGTAAACATGGACTACGTGCCGAGCAACACGAAAGTCGTCTCTCCACTTGAGGACGTGACCATCGTCCAGGCCGACCCGATACGCTCTCTAGACGAAGCAGAGATGTGGACACAACTGTTCGAAGAGACCGTGTTCAAGCACACCGGGAGATAACGTCGCCCGCCAAGTGTTCGCGCTACGTCCAGGCGCGATTATCGACCATGGTCTCGTAGGTCGCACCAGGCACCGTCATGTTCCACTTCACCGTCCAGTTGTAGGTGTCGTCGAATCGTTCGCGCGTATAGGGCTGCGGGGCGGCATGGAGCAGCCGCCACGTCTGGAGTTCGTCGGGCTTGAGTAATCCACCAGTCTCCGCAATCAGATAGTGAATGTATCGTGTCGGATCGTACTCAATCGCCTCGACCGCCCTGGCCTGCGCCCGGAACATCGCCGCCAACGTCGGTCCGTCCACCTCTTCACCAGCCGCCTCGCTGCGTGTCGAGTGCGACTCGATAAGAATGCGCAGCCCCTGCTTTTGGGCCACGCTGATCCATGGCTCCATCAGGACAACAGCGGCAACCTCACCGCGCCCGAGCGCCTCAATTCGTTTTTGCATCGACCCCACGTTTGTCGTCTTGACGTGCTTCGGCTCAAGGAACCCCTCAACCATTTTCAGCATCGTGAAGTGCGATCCGTTGTTCGGCGTGACTGAAATCAGCTTGTCCTTCAACATTTCGGGCTCGTAAATCTTCGAATTCTTCGCCACAACGATCGCAAACTTAGACATGGAAGCGCCAAGAGCGACGATCTTGCGCTGGCGGAAACCGCTGGATCTTGCCTCGACGGCGCGCTTCATGATGCCCCATTCGCACATACGGTACTGGTCGATGCCACCGTCGTTGTAGACAGAATCGAGCGGGCGATCAAACACGGTGTCGAACTTGACTGCATGAGAGGTCGTCACCTGCGCCATCCCCGGCGTGGACACGAACTCGATGTCGAGTCCCTCATCCTTGAAAAACCCTTCATCGCGGGCTACTAGCACCGCCAGATCGTGCACCGCGTTCATGACCGCGACCTTGTGCGTACGTTTCGTTCTTTCCTGAACACTCATCGGCATTCTCTCCAGTGCAACAGCCTAGGCGGGGACGCCGCGAAGATCAAGATGCAGTCCACCGCCAGTGTCGACGAACGCGTGTTTTCAGCAATCTCGTGCCGGTGAGTACACTGAGTGGCGTGAGGTATGACATTTTCGGACCCAGTAACCGCCGACCTCATGCCATGGTGCCGGCTCGACGTGCGCAATGACCGTGACAAACGAACTAGTACTGCTTTGTTCCACGGCTGAGGTTCCAGACGGACAAGGCCTGCAAGTCGCCATCGACGACCTACAGGTCGCAGTGTTCAAGATCGGCAATCGCTACCGCGTCATCGACGACCACTGCACTCACGGACCGGGGTTACTGTCGGAGGGTGTCGTCAACGGCGAAATCGTAGAGTGTAACTTCCACCACGGTGCCTTCAACATTTGCACCGGTCAGGTGGTCGCCCCTCCTTGCATGGTTCCAGTCCGCACCTATTACGCCGAGCTCCGCGACGGCCAGATCTACATCGATCGAGAGAGACCCTCTGAACCGTGACTCCAAGCCGTCTAGAATAGACCATGAATGCAGGTCGCGGTCATATTGACGACACGCGGCGCAGCGAAGGAACCCGGACCGGCAAGCGGTCATAGAAAGGATCAACGTGGACAACGTAGTGGCCGCGGTAAAAATTGGCCCGAGTGCAATCGAGCTGCGCGAGTTTCCGATGCCGGATATCTCGGAAGACAGCGCACTGCTGAGGATGGAGGTGGCCGGGATCTGCGGCACCGATGTAAAGATGTTCAAACAACCACTCAACGGCGCCCCGGTGATCATGGGACATGAGAACATCGGCTACATCGCCAAGGCAGGCCGACAATTCACCGCGCGAAAAGGATTCAAGGAAGGCGACCTCGTGTTCCTTGAGCACTACGTGACTTGCGATCAGTGCGAGTGGTGTCACCTCGGGCAATACCGGCACTGCAAGGGCACGGACTGGCGCAACAATCCCGACGGTATTCGGTACGGCTACACTTCCTCGGCGCGACCTCCGCACCTGTGGGGCGGCTTCTCGCACTACGTCTATCTCCCTTGGAATGCGGTGTTGCACCACGTGCCGCGGGGTCTGTCACCCGAGCTCGCGGGCCTTGCTACACCCATGGCCAACGGCGTGGAATGGTCGCTCTTCGACGGCGGCGTCGGCTACGACACAACTGTGCTAATCCAGGGCCCCGGACAGCAAGGACTTTCGCAGACAGTCGTCTGCAAACAAGCAGGCGCCTCGCTCATCATCGTCACCGGCACTTCGAAGGACGCCGCGAGACTCGCCGTTGCCAAGCGGCTCGGCGCCGACCACGTGATCGACGTGCAGAAAGAAGACGCGCTGGCGCGCATAACGGAAATCACCGGCGGCCAGGGAGTTGATGTAGTGCTCGACTGCACCGCCGGAGCCGGCACCCTCCCGGTGCTGCTGGGTATTGATGCGCTCAAGCGCAGGGGCGGAACGATGGTCGTACAGGGTGAGCTGAACGAGTTTCCGAACTTCCCAATCGCGAAAATGACCCTGAAGGCCATCACACTCAGGAGCGCCAGAGGCCACAGCTACCGCGCCTGCGAGCTGGCTCTGCAACAACTAGCCTCACAGCGTTTCCCGCTCGAGCTGGTAACGACACATACCTTTGGTCTGAGCGAAACGGCGCACGCGATCCAGTCAGTAGGCGGCGAAGGTGCGAAGGACGTTATCCACGTGTCCCTGATGCCGTGGCAATAACGAATGGGTTAAAGCTGCATGATCATTGATACACATTGTCACTACACGACCGAGCCGCCAGCTCTCCACCTTTTTCGCGACAAGCAACTCGCCGGCCTGGCCGATCCCAAACGCAGACCCTCGACGAATTTGGGAATCAGCGATGAAGAAATAATCACGAGCGTGGAGCCGCAGCTCGCGCTGCAGAAGGCACGTGGAAGTGACCTGACGATCTTCTCACCGCGCGCGGCGGGAATGGCTCATCACATCGGCACCGAAGCAGTAAGCCAGGAATGGACCACCCACTGCAACGATCTCATTCACCGCGTGTGCACCCTCAGGCCGAATAATTTCGCCGGCATCGGTCAATTGCCGCAATCTCCCGGTGTACCAACATCCAACTGCCTACCTGAGCTCGAGCGTATCGTCAATGAACTGGGATTCGTCGGGGTCAATCTCAACCCTGACCCATCGGGTGGCCAGTGGACCGAGCCACCGCTGACCGACCGGTATTGGTACCCAATCTACGAAAAGCTATGCGAACTCGACCTGCCGGCTACCATTCATGTGTCGTCCTCATGTAATCGCAATTTCCACCACACGGGCGCTCACTACATCAACGCCGACACCACGGCGTTCATGCAACTTATTCAGGGAGACTTGTTCACAGACTTTCCGACACTCAAATTGATCATCCCGCACGGTGGAGGTGCGGTGCCGTTTCATTGGGGTCGCTATCGCGGTCTCTGTTTGAGTATCAAGAAACGGCCACTCGCGAAGCATCTGATGCACAACGTGTTTTTCGATACGTGCGTGTATCATTTGCCTGGGATCGAGCTGCTGACGAAGGTGGTGCCAATCGACAACATCCTGTTCGCCTCGGAGATGCTCGGCGCAGTGCCCGGTCTCGACCCTGACACCGGTCACCATTTCGACGACACGAAACGCTACCTCGACCAGGTGAGCAGTCTCGATGAACGGGATCGCTACCAAATTTTTGAGGGTAACGCCCGCCGCGTGTTCCCCCGTCTCCACGCGCGCCTTGCAACACGCGATCGCCAGGGCGTACGGGCGGGCCAGCAATCAGCACCAGCGTAGGACATCCGCATGGACAACAACCACGTATCTTCCCCGTTACTCCGCCGCGATTTCGAGCGTGTGTCGCCGGCACTGATCGCCCAGGCGTCGGTCTTTGCAGCCTCGATTCTCGCTGACGTGGCGGGGCGTCGGGGCACCATGGACGGACGCATTACGCCTCTCTCCCGATCGACGCGCCTGGCCGGTCCGGCGTTCACGGTCGAGGTCCGGCCAGGTGACAACCTAATGATTCACGCGGCGATGGCACTTGCCCAGCCAGGCGATGTGCTGGTGGTTGATGGGAAGGGCGACCAGAGCTGCGCGCTGATGGGCGAAATCATGATCACGACCTGCAAAAAGTTAGGGTTGGGCGGAGTTGTGATCGACGGCGCGCACCGTGACACCGAGGATCTGCTCTCGCTTGGCTTTCCTGTCTACTCGGTGGGATCCAACCCCAAAGGCCCGACCAAGAGTGTGGCGGGACGCATCAATATGCCAATCTCGTGCGGTGGCGTCGCCGTTAACCCTGGTGATCTGATCGTCGGCGACGGCGACGGCGTGGTGGCGATCGAGCAGAGCAAGGTGGCATCCATTCTGGCGCCAGCGGCGCAGAAGGTCACAGACGAGCTCGTCCGTATCGAGGAGATTACATCCGGCAAGAAGATCCGTCCCGCGTGGCTTAACAGCGCGCTCCGAACGGCCGGTTTTCTCCAGAACGGAGAAACTCTATGAGTACCGACGGCATGCACTCGACCGTCCCCGTCACCATCCCCACGCTGCAGCAGATGAAGCGCGACGGGACAAAAATTGTCGGCGTCGTGGCGTGGGACTACCAGATGGCGCAGATCGCCGATCGGGCGGGCGTCGATCTCGTCTCGGTCGGTGACTCCGTAGGAATCAACCTCTGGGGCCATGCCAATCCGCTCGAAGTGACACTGGACGAAATGCTCGTCGTGTGCAAAGCCGTACGCCGAGGTGTAACGCGAGCGCTCGTCAGCTGTGACTTTCCGTTCGGTCCACTGCAGACAAGCACCGACGTTGCAGTGCAAGCAGCCGTGCGTCTGGTCAAGGAAGGCGGCGCCGACATGGTCAAACTCGACGGGGCGGCTGAATTCCAGGACGCGGTGCGCGCGATCGTGCGCGCGGGCATACCGGTGTTTGCGCAGTTCGGTATCACGCCGCAGACGGCCCTGCAATACGGTATTCCTTACGCCTCAGCGTCAGCCCCCGGTGCCGAAGCGTCTCCCGAAATGACCTCTCGTCTAGTGAAGGAAGCCAGGCGCCTTGAGGGTGCCGGCGCGGCCCTGCTCGATTTCACCAACTCCGGCCCAGTGGCAGGCCCCGCCGTCGTAAGCGCCTCCACGATTCCGGTACTCGGTGGATTCGGCGGCGGTCCCTGGCTCGATGGCCGGATCCGCATGGCACACGCGGCGATCGGCTATGCCGCCGACAATCTCGACCGACCCACTGAGACGTACGCCAACGTGGCCAAGACCACCCTCGATGCGATCACCGAGTACTCCGGCGACGTACGGGCGGCACGTCAGATCAAGGGCGGGAGGCGCTAGCCCTCCACCATGCCTACGGCCACCATCGACGGCCTTCGCACTCGGTACGACGTGGTGGGCTCAGGTCCACCGTTACTGATGTTCTCGCCAGGTGGATTCGACGCGACACTCGACAAATGGTCGACGCTCGGGGTGTATGAGAGAACACGAATGCTCGATCACCTATCTGCGACGTATAGCTGTATCACCTTCGACCGGCGTGAGGCCGGCGAATCAGCTGGGCGAATTGAGAGCATCACCTGGACGCAGTACGTCGAGCAAGGCAGGGGACTCCTCGATCATTTGGGTATTACGCGAGCACATCTCATTGGGGGATGTATGGGATGTGCACCCGTCCTAGCGTTTGGTGTGGCGCATCCTGCCATGACGCGTAGCATGGTGCTCTATTGGCCGGTCGGAGGAGCGAAATATCGCATCAACAGCCACCAGCGCCTGACAGATCACCTCACCTACGTACAGGAGCACGGATTGGCGGCTGTCGTGGCGCTGGTCCGCAAGGATGGCAAACCATTCGGCGCCGACCCGCGCGGAGGACCGTGGGCGTCAGCACTCAAGCACGACAACCAACTCGCTGACGTGTACGCCAGCATGGAGATTAAGCGGTACGAGAAAATTATCGCCGACCTGGGGCGTTCACTCTTCGATAGAGATACCGCGCCAGGAGCCGAGCCAGAAGATCTGCTGGGCCTCGATATCCCCGCACTCATCGTGCCCGGCCACGACGCGTCGCACGCCACGTCGGCCGCACGTTATCTTGAAGAGTGCCTTCCGCGCGCCGAGTACTGGGATGTTCCGGTGGACGGCCAGACGGAAGACACCGTACCACCGAAACTACTTGGCTTCCTCGATCAGCACTGACTGACAACCGAGCTCAGTGCTCACTTGACTCGATCAAACGATACGGCTGATGACACGTCACGCTCACCGCGCAGGCATCAACTCAAGAAATCAGTCCGTTTAAGCACGAAGCGCCAGCAGCATATCCTCGATGTAGTCCCTCGAACTTGAGACAACGAGCATGAGCATCCACGGCCGCAATCGACCGAGCGTCTCAGAGAGGATCTCATCGGAAGTTTCCTCGTCGCACATGATCAAGCCCGTTGTCGTGACTCGCATGTGACTGCAGGTCTCGCCGATAAGCTCCGCGTCGTGCGGGTGCCCGCCGGCCGTAGCGACCATCACGACGAGATCCGACGCACCGATCGCCTCGCGGAGACGGGCAGGATCTGAAGCGATATCGGCGGCAGTAAAGAATGTCGCCCCGTTCCAATGCCGCTGGGCAAGATCGTCGACGACCGGTTCGCTTTGCGTATCGAGGGCGATGACCTTCACCTTGTGACGCTTCGAATTCGGTGTGTCGATGCGGAACTTCGCTTCGACAGCACTGCTCATCCGCGCGCTTTCAGTCAGCATTCCTAAACCGTGACGTGCTCGCGGTTGTCTTGCACAATGAGCGCAGATTTCGCGGCGTCCTTGAAGGGCTGATTCGGGGGGAGAACGACCGAGGCTGAGCGGCACCGCTGATGCACGGGATCGACACCGGGAGGCGTAGCGTCCTTCTCGACCACCGCCTTAACCGACCGCAGCAACCGATGACGAGCCATGATGATGCCGTTGTCCGTCGATACAAGGTTTTCTTTCGTACGATCGACGATCGGCCCCATGCTTTCTTGGACCGATGTGTCCTGCATCCCGAAGCCGTCAACGCCACTGAATGTTTCACCTCGCCTCTGTGCCGTGCGATCCATGAGATAGTCGTTGTCCTTGTTCGCGAGCGGGCGAAAGGTTCCTGGCGCGCACTGTACGTGTATCCCCCTCCCAGCCCGCATCGACTCGAGTTCCTGCGATGCGAACGGGCGCGTTACCTTGTAATCAAAACTCCAGGTCCAGCACTGCCCGTCATCAATTGGAATGAAGAAGTGACCATGCACCGGATGATCGGCGCGCGGCGGAATCATCGTGAAACACGGCATGACCCACTGCGTCACGCGCCAGTAGTAGTTGCCGTCCTCAGCGTTGCGGCGCGCACCGATGTAGAGACCGCCTGGGCTCTCGACAACCTCGAACACCGGACGCGCATCGTCGAGGTTGTACTGGTTACCCTTGGATCCCTTGAAAAGGGGGTCCCTATCCAACTCACCGCGATGCAGGAACGAGACGTGGCTCGAGTCGATGGCGCCCTCCAGAGCCTGCAACCAGTTGGATTCCTGTAGACGCTTCGATACAAAACGACGGTCCGAGGGAACCGTTGCAAACTCCCATTCGGGTAACGGAGGCTGCAACTCGGACGGTCCTAAGTACGCCCACAGCACGCCCCCCCGTTCAACAAGCGGATAGGAAGCAAGCTTGATTTTCTCGCAAAATCCACTCGCAGCCGGTTCTGACGGCACCTCGATGCACTGCCCCGTGTGGTCGTATTTCCAGCCGTGATAGGGGCAGCGAAGACCGCGCTCCTCGTTGCGTCCAAACCAAAGCGACACGCCGCGATGCGCACAGAACTCATCAGTGAGTGCGTAGTGACCCTCGGTGTCGCGCCAGGCAAGTAACCGCTCCGACAAGATTTTCACGCGCACGGGCGGACACTCTGGCTCAGGCAGTTCCTCGGCGAGGAGCACCGGCAGCCAGTAGCACCGGAACAACTGTCCCATAGGCGTAGCCGGACCGGTGAGAGTGAGCAAGTCATTTTGTTCTTTCCTCAGCATCGAAGACTCCCCCGTTAGAGGCTGGCCGAAGCGTGAACCGCACCCATCACGCAGCCAGTCCGTGCGTGCTGCGCGGGAACAGCGCCTCCGGCGCCACCCGCGCTGTGATGATGCCCTGCGTCAGCGCATGGTCGATAAGCTCCTGGAGCACGACCCGGTTGGACTCTATGCCGTAGGGCAACGGATCACCTGTGATGTCCAAAACTAAACGATGCACCCGATCAGCGGCCGATGGCACATCAATCGAATTCGTCTTGAGCCGCTCAAGGTACCTGCGCTTCGATTTCGCAAAGGCACCAAAGACATCCGCCGCGAGATCAGGATGTGCCTCAAGCAGATCGTCTTTCACCACGATCAGGTGGTTGATCGGATAGTGTCCGCGCTCGCGCAGGGCGGCGAGACCAGCTTCTAGCGCATCAGGAAAGAGCGGTTTCACGTCGGCGTGCTCAACATCGACACCGATCGCGGCTGCCAGCTCACCTGCTCCAAGCATCTGGCCGATCGTCTTGCCCGACTCGATGGACACGACGTTTGCAGGCGGTTGGTACTCGGCGACATGTTCGTCGCCCGATAAGACCCACGTAATCCGGCTCAAATCCACGCCGTGTTCCTGCTGTAACACACTACGAGCCCATAGCCCGGTCGTCACGGTGTACCCTCGGTTCACGCCGACCTTCCTGCCTTCCAAATCTTTTGGCACCCGGATACCAGCGTTAGTGTTGTAGAGAATCGCGCCGTGGTGGAACGCTCGCACCAGAAAGATGGGCAACGCAGTGAATCGCTTACCATGGGCGCGGGCACAAAGGTAGGTCGTGATCGCCATCTCGCTCACGTCAAACTCAAGCCCGCGCACCATGCGACGGAAAGCCTGAATGAGAACAGGGACATCCCTGAAGTCAAAGGTGAACCCTCGAGGCTTGACGGTTCCGTCCTTCAGCGCCTGGGTTGTCCCCTGCGTACGGGTTACGGTCTTTAGCAGCATGCGGTCAGGACGAGCGATACAAACCAGTTTTGCACAGTCACTGTCGGGCTCCAACCAAAAACCTCTAACCTCAAGGCCACTCGCTCACGGACAGGTTGCTGCCCGAACAAAGGTTATGACGGCACGGGCATGAAGCAGTTGCTGTACCAAAGGGATCGGCCCCGTGAAGCAATTTCGAGTTCAGTAGGTCACGGATGCCGTTCGCGCCTAGCACGCCCCCGACAACACGCAGGAGCAGCCTCCTAGCGAGAGCTCTGACTGGGTCAATTAGCTAAGGCATGGACCTGTGACTGCTTGTAGGGGCGTCGTCTGTGCCAACTTCACGCCGTCACGATCGGAGCAAGACCCGACGGCGCTCCCACGGATCTTCCTCGTCAAGACATTGCCCTCTCAGGATGAGAAAGGGTGGAATGCAACCGGCTTGACCGCGTCTCTAGGGTCCCTGCAACGTACCAGCCGATCCCTCTTCTACCAGCATCGGATCGCCAGACCCATCAACCTCCCAGGTCTGCCCCGCGAACGGACCTTCGGTAAAGCTGCGCCTCGCTCCCATCTCCAGCCCTGCCAGAGCGGGCATGTTGCCCACCTGGCTGTACTGCACTCTAGGAGGAGACGGGTACATGTTGGCGTAGATAGTCTCGTAGCGAATCCTGCCCCCCTCCTCGTCAATAAACCCGAGCGACTGCTGAAACAAGGCTG
>Ga0315339_1000170_pt1 | contig 100917 bp, 97 predicted proteins | sample ASW17metaG_FD_204514 | JGI IMG/M metagenome (GOLD analysis project Ga0315339, IMG submission 204514) | Ammonia-oxidizing marine archaeal communities from Pacific Ocean, United States - ASW #17 | ecosystem: Environmental > Aquatic > Marine > Oceanic | place: USA: California | collected 2016-12-05
ATCATCCGGCTCCAACTTATCCTAGAAAAGCTCTTAGAAGAGGGCAAGAGGGTTACGTAACAATAGAATTTGATATTGATACTGATGGGGCAATCTTAGATCCTTATGTTATTGAAAGTGTACCTACTGGTGTATTTGAAAGAGCGGCTATAAAGGCAGTTCGTAAATGGTTATATGCAGCGCCTGTTTATCAAGGGGTGTCAGTGAAGGTAAATAATGTTCAAGTAAGAGTAACGTTTGGTCTTGCAGACTGATACATTTATTTCTTAATTTAGTTTTTATATTAAATAATTTATTCTCATGTCAATAAGAGCCCAACTCTTATTCTTTGGTTTATTAGGAAATCTCCTGATTGCCTCAGTATTTTTATATTCTTCAAGAAATATTGATAGTATTCAACAAGAAGCTTCTGGAGAGTCATTAGTGGTACTTTATGAATCTGCTTGGTTTCAGACTTATAACAATACTTTTGAAAGAATGAGCAGATGGTTGCCAACTATTGGAGAAAAAGGTGAAGCATGGGATTTAGAAAACGAAACTCTTTCCGAAGAAGTTGATACAATTGGAGATCTTCCTAACCCTATACTTGATTCTATAAAATCAAGAAGTTTGGGTAATGCTCAATATCTTATTGAGCTTCTATTTGAAGATGATCTTGATGAGGGAAATCTTAGTTTTGCCATGGCATATTTTCCTAATGGAGAGAGAATTTATTGCGGAAGTGCTTTAGATTTATTTGGGGTAGATCCATGTAGTCCAAAAGCTAGACCAGAATTTTTCTCATATCTAGATGCTTTTTTAAAGGAGTCATCTGATAGACCTAGACAATCTACTTTGAAAATAGTCCACATAGAGGCAAAGGAAAGTTCTACTTTAAATCAATCTCTAACCTTTCCTATTAAAATAGAAAATGAAACTATAGCTATAGTAGTCCTGGGATCAGACATAAGAAAAGCATTAGAAGTATTTGAGGATGAATTTGAAGTCAGAACTGGAGTACAGACCCCCTCTGGGGTTATTTCTCTTGATGATGACTATTCAGCTGATACAGATTCAGATGAGAATGCACGCTATGGAATTACTAATTATCCAAAATTACTTGAAAGGGCAAATAGTTTAGTACAAGAAAAAGGAAGTCGTTATAGCTCTAAGGCTACAGATCTTGGAACTTCTATCACTCTTTTACCGTTAAGTTCTTATTTATCTTCAGATGCTGCTGAATTATTTATTTTTAAAGATGAAGCTTTAACCATGAAAGTTTCTTCTGAAATTTTGAATCAAAGTTATATATATGCTCTTCTACTATTAATTTTTATAATTTCTGTTCTTGCTTTTATTACTTCTAGAACTTTTGGAGGAATTACTAGAGCTATAGAAGTTTTAGAGGGTCTCACAAAAGGAGATCATTCTCAACAAATGCCAAAAAGGACTGGATTTCTTGCCTCTAATGAGGATGAGGTAGGTCAGTTATCAACTGCATTACAAAGTTACAGAGGGCATCTTCTTGAAATGGAAGATATAAGAGCAGAACAAGCTAGAAGAAGACAAGAACGAGATAGCGTCATCATTGAAAAAATGAGTTTCTTAGCTGATCAGCTCGAAGGGGATGCACAAGCTTTGATTCTAGATGATATTGCAAAAATGAAATCTTTAGCAAAAGAAGGGGCAGGTAAAGCAAATGAAGAAGCCTCGGTTGAGCTAATGTCTTTAGCTTTTTCAAGAATGTCAGATGAGGTTAATACTTTGATTACTGCCAGAACAAGTGAAATGGAAACATCAAGAGATGAAGCAAGAGATGCTAATGCTGAGAAAACTAGGTTCTTTGCGAACATGAGCCATGAATTAAGAACACCTTTGAATGCTATCTTAGGTTATGGCGAGATGTTAGCTGAAGATTGTGAAGACTTAGGTTATGACGACCTTCTTCCAGATCTGAAGAAGATTACTTCTGCAGGCAGTCATTTACTGTCCTTAATAAATAATATTTTAGATATTTCTAAGATAGAGGCTGGTCGTATGGAACTTTATCTTACGAGTTTTGATGTAGAGGCCATGGTAGACACAATTAAAGATGTCACTGGACCATTAGCAGCTACAAATGATAATGGTTTTAAAATTAATTTAGAAGGCGCTCTAGGAGCTATGACACAGGACGAAACTAAAATTAGACAATGCCTTACTAATTTCTTGAGTAATGGATTTAAGTTTACTTCAAACGGAACTATAACTTTAGATGTGGATACCTTTATGCAAGAAGAGACTGAAATGATTAAATTTGCTGTTTCAGATACAGGTGAAGGTATGTCTAAGGAAGGTTTAAGTAAAGTATTTAGGGAGTATGAACAAGCCGAAAGATCTACTTCTGCAAAGCATGGTGGAACAGGTTTAGGTTTGCCTATTACTAAAAAGCTAGCAGAAATGATGGGGGGAGACGTGATTGTAACTAGTGAATTAGGGGTAGGTTCTGTTTTTACATTATATGTACCTAGAATTTGTCCACAAGACTATGATGAAGTGGAAGATGGAAATCAAATGGAAGCTGTATCAGAAGAAGAAAAGGTGGTTGTATTAATAGACGATGATGTTTCAATGCATGATCTTATAAGACGTACTATAGCAAAAGTTGGACTAACTCTTATAGGCGCAACAGATAGTGAAAAGGGAATGCAAATAGTTAGAGAAACTAAACCTAAGTTGTTGCTTTTAGATGTTTTGATGCCAGGAAGAGATGGTTGGTCTATTTTGAGAGAATGTAAATCTGATCCTGAGTTGAAAGAGATGCCCGTTATTATGGTAAGTCAATTGTCTCAAGAGTCATTAGCTAACTCCTTGGGAGCTGATGATTATCTTACTAAGCCCATTGATAGAGCACATTTCTTAGCTACGGTTACTAGGATACTTGGAGAGAAATCCTCCAATAAAAGCATATTAATTATAGATGATGATGCAGATGTAAGAGATCTTCTTTCAAGAATGATATCAGATTCTGGTTGGTCATATGAGACAGCAAAAGATGGAAAAGAAGGATTAGAGAAAGTTAAAAATAAGCCATCTCTTATAGTTTTAGATTTAGAGATGCCTAGAATGGATGGTTTTGAGTTTTTAGAAGTATATATGAAAGAATACCCTGAGGAAGAAAGAGCACCTATTTTAGTTTATTCAGGTAAGGATCTTACAGACGTGCAAAGAGAATTATTAAATGAGAATGTTGCAGGGATGGTAAGGAAAGATGATGTATCTATGGATGAGTTAGCCTCAATTGTCCAAGATATTTATAAAACTGATGAGAAGAGTTCTTAAGCGCCCAGTAAATCATCTATTTTACTCAGAAGCCTTTTAAAATCTATGGGTTTGGTATCGAAATCGTCTGCTCCACAATCTAAAGCTTTTTGTCTATCAGATTCTAAAGCATGAGCAGTCAGAGCGATTATAGGTATTGATTTAATCTCATCATCAGCCTTTGCTGCAGTAGTAGCTTCCCAACCATCCATGACTGGTAAACCCATATCCATTAAAACAATATCAGGCTTTTCAGATTTCATCATATCAATTCCTTCCTTTCCATCCATAGCTAGAAGTACTTCATGCTCTCTTCTCGTTAGTCTTCTTGAAAGCATATCCCTATTCATTTCATTGTCTTCTACATAAAGAATTTTAGCCATGTTTCCTCCTTGATTACTTATCTTGGGTTATAAAAATATCTCTACCTGATGTTTTAGCTACATAAAGCCTTTCGTCAGCTTTATTTACTAAATCAGATGAATTACTAGACTCAGAGGCATTAGCAACACCTCCACTGCATGTAATCGTTATTTCACGGTCATCAAATTTCACGATATTGCCTTTAATTTGAGTTCTTAATTTATCACAAAACGTCTTAATATCATTAGATTCTTTATCTAGGATTACGGCAAGAAATTCCTCTCCCCCTATTCGGCCTAAAATATTTGGTTTAGTAATCATAGAGTTTAGTGTTTGTGCCATAGTAATGAGGACTTCATCACCACCAGCATGGCCATAAGTATCATTTACTTTTTTGAAATGATCAATGTCCAACATAATTACAGAGAATTCATCTGTATCCCTTTTCTGGAATTCTTTATAGGCTTTCTCTAATTCTTGGAAAACCACTCGCCGGTTATAAATACCTGTTAATTGATCTGTAGTGGCTTGTATATGAAGTTCATTAACAAGTTGCCTTTCTCTTTCTCTGAAAGCTTTTCTTTCAAGAGATGATACAACTTTTGCAAGTAAGATGGTGCCATTCAATGGCTTAGGAAGGTAATCTTGAGCTCCTAGCTGGATACACTTGGCTATACTATCCACGTCATTAAATGCAGATACCATTATTATAGGTAAATCATCACTGCTAAATTGCTCTCTAAAAGTTTTTAGTAATTCTAATCCATTAATATCAGGGAGAATAACATCGAGTAGGATTAAATCTGGTGTTTTTTTCTTGACTTCTGATAGTGCTGCTTTTCCATTCATTGCAGTCCTACAGCTAAGTCCTTGCAAAGAAAGTCTTCTTTCTAGAACTTCGCAATTTGTTTTATTGTCATCCACAATAAGAATATCTGAGTTAGTTATACCTTCATCAAGTTCTATGGAATAATCTATATCTCCTAGAGATTTGAATAAAGCTTCTGCAGATTCAAGTTGGCTATTAGAATCAATAGTTTGGTTCCCACTTTCAGGAGCAGCTTCTCCCCTAATATAATCTACAAAAATTTCAATAGCTTTTTCTATCTCACGTGAGAGATCTATTATAGTTTGAAGATCTGATAAAGCTTGAGCTGGCAGATCATCTTCTAAGTCCTCAATAAGAATTTCGCTGTAACCTATGATGGCGTTCAATGGAGTTCTTAAATTGTGCCTTAATTCGGAATATTCTTCTGGAGTTTTCTTTTCATTCGAAGCATTTGGTCCTGTATATAATTGGAATGCTTCTTCATATTGATTAATTAAACGCGTACAACCGAATCTTACTTGTTCTATTTCATCTTCAGCTCTTAAATTTACTTGATTTATAGTTTTCTCTACTATTTCAAGATAATCTGAAATTGCATCTGCTGGAGTTGTGAATTCTTGTTTAATTTGAGTAAGAAGTATTTCTTTTGCTCCTTTAGAGGCTATTTGATCTTGGGTCTTACTCTTCATTTTTTATTTCACTTTTTTGAAAGTTTTTAAAAATTCAGGTCTATGCATAAGGTAACCTTGACCAATATTGCAACCTATTTTAAGCATTTCATTCTTTTGTTTTTCAGTTTCTATTCCTTCACCTATCATCTCTAGATTTAGAGCTCGGCAAACTTCAACCACAAAGCTTATTAGTTTATTTGTTGTAGGATCTTCCAGACCATTAGTAAAGACTTTATCTAATTTTACAACATCTACGGGCAGATCTTTTAGATATCGAAGTGAGGAGTAGCCAGCTCCAAAATCATCAAGAGCAATTTTTATTCCTTTGTTTTTTAAAATTTTGAGAGCCTTTCCAGCCAATTCTGTATTACCTAGTTCTGCAGTTTCCGTGACTTCTAAACCAAATTCATTAGGTCCTAAATTCATTTCATCTACTAGGTTTGTAAAAATATTACAAAATTCAGGTAGCATAATAGTATGGGCAGAAACATTTAAATAGATGGTAGAATCGAGAAGACCTAGAGATTCTCTTGCTTTTAAGAAATCTTTTAATTTATCTATGGAAGCCATTACAACTAAAGAAAATAAACTTTCCCCTTCTATTTGTGGGATGATTTGATCATTTGAAATAAATTCATTATTTTCATCTTTCATTCGTAACAGAGCTTCAATTCCTGTAACTTTATTGGTTTTAAGATCAACTTGTTTCTGATATGCAAGCTCTATTCTGTCATATTCAATACACGCAATGGTTTTTTGAAGGGCTTCAAGCCCCAGTCTTGATGGGCACAATATTTCAACAAGAAGAAAGTCCTTAGATCCATTTCCAGGTATTTCATGGATCCTAGTTCTAACAAAAAAGTTTATATTCCTAAGTGTTACCTTTATTGAGGTGTCATAGGAATTAGCTATCTCATCTTCTTTTTTAGAGTCCTTTTTTTTATATGAGTGAATATCTTTAATTGTTAAGTCTGATTTATTTTTCAGACGAAAAATAAAATTACAAGCTAAATTAGTCCACTTTATATCGCCTTCTATCTCACAGATTATAAAAGGGCTAGGGTGATGCTTTAGTGATTTATAAAGATAGGTTATTCGTTGGTCTGAAGTTTTCATTTATTTACGTGCATCAGGGCGGCTAAATATTTCATCATTTTGGATTTGTTGCTCAACTAATTTAATAAATTTTTTAGGAAAAGTAGGAGCAATCCAGGTCCAGATTTCAAGATTTTTTGGGTCTTTGAATAAAGTTTTAAATGAGGAAAGCATAGCTGCCCATTCTTCTTCATCTAGCATTCCAATGCTGTATTGATAATGTTGGCTTTGTCTAGCCCTTACAATGGCTGTAAAATGAGTTAGGTACATAGCATCTTCTTCTTGAGTGAGTTCTTCACCGTTACGAAGTTTTATTTTAATCTTAACTAAGTCTTTTTCTAAGCCAGCAAGAGTGAGTTTTTGATGGCTGTCGGCAATATTTTGTCTTGCATTAGCTCTAGCAACTCTATTTTGCTCTCTGAGTTCTGTCACAAGAAAATATACAGTAACTAATACGGTAAATGGCCCTACAGTTTGTAAAACTATTATAATGATCTCAAATGTCATAATCTAAGTTCCTTCTATAGAAGAATTTTGTTAACCATATCAGTTTGGAGGTCTCTGTTGAATAGTTTTTATCGAATTTTTATTTCTCTACTTTTTTTAATCTTGACTAATGCACTTTATAGTAAGGAGATTATTTTATATCCTAATCAAAATTCAGAAGAAGAAATTCAAGAAGCCCTTATATTGCTTGAACCAGGAGATATATTAACTCTTTCAGAAGGTATCTTTAGTTTTGAAGATAGTTTGTCTCTGGATATTGATAACGTCACAGTAAGGGGCTATAGCAGCGATAAGACCGTACTTTCTTTCAAAGGTCAATTATCAGGTGCTCAAGGTTTTCTTGTAACATCTAGTAAAGTAACACTTAAAGACTTTGCTATTGAGGATGCAAAGGGAGATGCCTTAAAAGTTATAGGTGCTGATGGTATATATATGATTAATTTAAGGACAGAGTGGACAAATGGACCTGATAGCAATAATGGTGCATATGGTTTATATCCAGTGGAATCAAATGATGTGTTGATAGATGGATGCGTTGCAATAGGAGCATCTGATGCAGGAATTTATGTTGGTCAATCAAAGAATATTATAGTTAGAAACAGCATAGCAAAGTTTAATGTTGCAGGAATCGAAATAGAAAATTCTTATTATGCAGATGTGTATGATAATTTAGCCTCTCATAATACTGCAGGAATTTTAGTTTTTGATTTACCTGATTTACCTCAACAAGGAGGTCATCATGTAAGAGTTTTTAGAAACAAAGTAATTAATAACGATACTGATAATTTTGCCCCTGAAGGTAATATAGTTGGTGAGGTACCAAGAGGAACTGGAATTATAGTCCAGGCTAATTCACATGTAGAGATCTTTGATAATGATATATTTGGAAATGGAACAGTTAATTTAGCCATAGTTTCCTATTCTTCCCCAACGGACGATGAAAATTATTATCCTCATCCAAAGGCTATTCAGGTTCATGATAATCGCTTTGGAGAAGTGGGCTTTAATCCAGATATAGAAACAGGAGAATTGGCTTCAATAGTCTTTGATCTTTCTAAGGGAGATATGCCAGATATATTTTGGGACGGCGTTTTACCTTTATCTCAAATTATCCTAGGCCAACCTTCAGATGAAAAAATAGTTTTAAAAGACAATGGAGATGTTTCTTTTTTAACAATTAACCCGATTAAGTATATGCTTCCTTTTTTTGATCCGGCTGAGACTGATATTGAGGTATATAAAGGTCATATAAATCCATTACCTGAAGTAATAATCAAATATAATTAGTTATGCTAAAAACTAAAATTCCCCCTCCTATTATCGCTATAGCCTTTATTGTTATTCTTTATATTTCATCTGTTTGGATGGATAGCTATATATTTGAAGGTCAATTGATCTTTTCTTTATTTATTTTTATATTAGGTTTGGGGTGTGTGCTCTCTGCTTCGACCCAATTCAGGAGAATTAATACTACTGTGAATCCCTTAAATCCTGAATCAGCAAGTCATTTAGTGGTAGATGGAATTTTTAAATTTACTAGAAACCCAATGTATTTAGGTTTATGCGCTGTGATATTAGCTTTTGGTATTTATGTTGGTACTTGGTTTGTATTTATTCTTTTACCTTTGTTTGTCGTCAGTATTAATTATTTGCAAATAGTTCCAGAAGAAATTGCATTGCAAAAACTATTTGGAGATGAATATGTATCTTATTGTAATTCTGTTAGAAGGTGGATATAGAGTTAGCAATAAAAGACAAAGTATTAGCCTAATTTGATTTAAACATTTTTTAGAGGTAACAATGAAATTATATATGGTGCATGTAGGTTTTTATGATGAAGAGATTGGAGAAGGAATATATGAATCTCATTTAAATTATTTTATAGCTGCAACAGGAGCTAAACAGGCAAAGAAGAAAGTTATGAATTTAAAAGATTTTAAGGGATTAAAGATGCATGTAGATGGGATAAAAGAAATTTCTAATGTTAATGGTTATGATGTTATTCTTAAGAAAAATCTTAAAAAAAATTCTGGCAAGGTTTATTCATATAATGCTTCCAAAAAATTATAATGAAAAAACTATTTGTAGTAGTTTATTTAAGTTTTATATATAGCAGTTGTTTATTAGCAGTAAATGATAAGGCTATTAAAGCTGTTGAGTTTCCATCAACTTTATCAGAGTTTAATTTTTTTAAAGACGCTAAGGCACAAATCCCCCATGAAAATGTTCTACCTTATGATTTAATTTCTGCTTTATTCTCTGATTATTCAGAAAAGTTACGTTTTGTTTATGTCCCAGATGAAAAACAAGCTGAATATAGGGAAGATAGGGTTTTTGATTTCCCTCTGGGTACTGCTCTTATTAAAACATTCTTATACCCCAAAGATGTAAGAGATAATTCACTAGGCAGAAATCTCCTAGAAACAAGACTATTATTAAAAAAAGAGTCTGGATGGGAAGCAGTATCTTATGTTTGGAACGATCAGCAAGATGAGGCTTTTATTAAGATAGCAGGTAAAGCAATTAAAACTTCCTGGATAGATAAGGAAGGCAAAGTGAGGAAGGTTAGATATAAAGTACCAAATAAAAATGAGTGTAAAGAATGTCATGCTTCTAATGATGTTATGACACCTATTGGACCTAAAGCTAGAAATCTTAATAAAGAATATACTTATGATGATGGTTCAAAGAACCAACTTTTAAAGTGGTTAGAACTTAATCTAATTAACAATTACCCAGAAGATCTTACTAGCACAGCTAATTGGAAAGATAAGGATCAGGATTTAAATTTGAGGGCAAGAGCTTATTTAGACATTAATTGTGGACATTGTCATGCGCCTTCAGGAGCAGCAAATTCTACTGGTCTTTATTTAAATTATAGTGAAAAGAGGCCTAAGCATTTAGGAGTATTTAAAAGTCCTGTGGCAGCTGGTAGAGGAAGTGGAAGTTTAAAATATTCCATTGTTCCTCAATATCCTGAGGAGTCCATCTTATTGTTAAGAATGTTATCAACTGATCCAGGGATAATGATGCCTGAAGCAGGAAGATCCTTAGTACATGAGGAAGCAATATTTCTTATCGAAGAATGGATTAAATCACTGTAGAATGCAGAAATAATGTCAGAAAAAGAAGAGCTTCTTAATAATCTAAAGATAAATAAAGACGAGAAAACAGATACTGACCCTTTGCCAATAAAGCAATTATTACAAATTGGTGGAGCCCTCATCTTCTTTGTAATTATTGGTTCTTGGTTTTTTTCTGATGAAGATCTTCAAGAAGTATCTTCTGTTCTTGTAAAGCCTGTTAGTGTTTCAGGGGCGCCTTCTGCAAGTGTTTTAGATGCCTCTGGTTATGTAACTGCAAGAAGGCAAGCTACGGTATCCTCTAAGATTACTGGGAAAGTAATGGAAGTTTTTATTGAGGAAGGTATGTTTGTTAAAAAAGGGCAGATTCTTGCTCAGTTAGACGATAGCACTTTTCTAGCGGAACTTAATTATAGTATTTCACAGTTAAATGAAGCTGAGCGTATCTACAATAGAAGGTTAGAACTCATGAAAGAAAAGTTAATTAGCCAATCTTCATTAGATTCAGCTCTAGCTCAGCTAGAAGGTATGCAGGCTAAAACAGAAGTAAGTAAGCAAATAGTTGCAGATATGAAAATTTTAGCCCCTTTTAGTGGAATTGTAGTAGATAAAGCAGCTCAACCAGGAGAGATGATTTCACCCATTTCTGCAGGAGGAGGTTTTACAAGAACAGGTATATGCACCATTGTAGATATGGATTCTTTAGAGATAGAAGTAGATGTAAATGAATCGTATATAAATAGAGTAGAATCAGGGCAACCAGCTTTAGCAACTCTTAATGCTTACCCTAATTGGGATATACCCGCTGAAGTAATTGCCATTATACCAACAGCAGATAGGAATAAAGCGACTGTGCAAGTTCGAATTGGGTTTTTAGAGCGGGATCAAAGAGTTTTACCCGATATGGGTGCTAAGGTGTCTTTCCTAGAAAAGTCTTCATCTTCCTCTGCAGAGAAGATAGATGGAGTTGTAGTTCCTAATAGTGCCGTTTCCAAGCAAGGAGAAGAACATTATGTTTTTTTAATAAAAGACGGAAAGCTATTGAAGCAGTCTGTAATTCTAGTAGATAAAACATCTAATTATTCTCGAATAATAGAGGGAATAAGGGTGGGGGATAGGGTTGCAGAATCTTATAATTCAAGTTACAAAGATAATCAAAAAATTGAGGTTAAATAAATTATGTCAGAAACTTTAGTTGAAGTGCAAAATCTTACTAAGATATATTCTAGAGGTGGAGAGGAATTGGTTGTGCTAGATAACCTTAATCTAAATGTACCTAAGGAAGATTTTCTTGCTCTCATGGGCCCTTCGGGTTCTGGAAAATCAACTTTGCTTAATTTGATAGGAGGATTAGATACTCCTAGCTCAGGAAGTGTCTCTGTTGATGGAGAACGAATTGAACAGATGAACTCTAATCAATTGAGTAATTGGCGAGCTAGCCATGTTGGTTTTATATTTCAATTTTATAATTTACTCCCCGTACTTACAGCGCAAAAGAATGTTGAATTACCCTTATTACTAACTAAATTATCTAGAAGTCAAAGAGAAGAGCATGTTAAAACAGCCCTGACCATAGTGGACTTGTTAGACAGGTCGGGTCATAAACCAAATGAATTATCTGGCGGGCAACAACAGAGGGTTGCAATTGCAAGAGCGTTAGTATCAGATCCTGATATTTTGGTATGCGATGAACCAACTGGTGATTTAGACAGAGGAACTGCAACTGAAATCCTAGAATTATTAAAAATCTTAAATAATGATCATGGGAAAACTATTTTAATGGTGACTCATGATCCCGTGGCAGCTGAATTTGCAAAAAGAACCCTTCATCTAGATAAAGGTCAATTAAAAGATTAACAATGTATTGGGTTTTAGTTAAAGCCGGACTTATTAGAAAAAAGGTAAGAACCTTTTTTACATTTATGACTGTTTTTATAGCCTTTCTTTTATATGGACTCCTTCATTCCATGGATGATTTATTTGAAGGAACACACGATATGCTGTCAGCAAATATTATAATCGTGACTCCTAAATACAATATGATGTATGGAAAATTACCTATAAGTCTTATAAATTTTCTCAATTCTTTGGAAGAAATTAAGGGGTTGGCTTGGATGGATTACATGGCTATGGATATGGAATCTATGGTAGAGAATCCAGTTGTCACAGCTTTAGGAGGAGATTTTTTTAATATTTATACAAGATTTAAAACAAGTGAAGAATCTCTGGAAGCATTCCAAAAAGATAGAGAGGCAGCCTTGGTGGGGAAGCTAATAGCTGAAAAAAAAGGTTGGAAAATTGGAGACAGGATTCCAATTAAAAGTAGCACAACCTTAAAAGAAGATGGATCGGAATTATGGGAATTTAATATAGTTGGATTATATGAGACTAGCCCTCAAGCTGATGAATTAGGGGTCATGGTTCGTTATGATTATTTAGACGAAGCTCGAAGATATTTCAAAGGTACTGCTTCAATGTTTATAGCAGATGTTAATCCAGAAGATATACCTAGAGTTACTAATATTATAGATAAAAATTATGAAAATTCTGCGGACGCAACTAGAACCACTACAGAAAGTGGTATGGCTGTTAAAATGTTAGAAGACATAGGGGATTTCCAATTAATAGTGAGCTCGATTTTGGCGGCAGTATTCTTTACCATCTTGTTGATAGCAGCAAACACTATGAATCAATCTGTCAGAGAGAGAATACCAGATTTAGCTATTTTAAAGAGCATGGGGTACAAGAATATTCATCTATTTATCATGGTTATTATTGAATGTAATGTTCTTCTAGTTGTGGGAGCCGCTCTTGGTCTTTTTACAGCCGTTTCATTGTTGCCTCTGATAGATGCAGCAAGCGGAGGAGTAACGCAGGGTATGTTTAGTGTAGATACTTTTCAAATCCTATCAGGCCTTGGTTTGGGGATCTTACTTGCTAGTTTAGCTGGATTTTTTCCTGCTTATAAGGCCTATAGTTTAAAAGTAGTAGATGCCTTAGCAAAAGGGTAATTGATGAAATATTGGACCATCGTGTTTGCTGCTCTGAATAAGAAAAGATGGCGAACATTTCTAACACTCATGTCTATAACAGTTGCTTTTCTCTTGTTTGGATTACTTAGATCAGTGGCAGTAGCTTTTACTGATGACATCAATTTCTCGGGAGATGACAGGCTTGTAGTTTCATCTAAGTATTCTATTATTGATACTATTCCAATAGGTTATATGCAAAGAATCCAAAGTATTGAGGAAGTAGAAATTGTTGCTCATACGGATTGGTTTGGAGGTACTTACAAAGATAGGAGAAATTTTTTTCCTAAGTGGCCTGTACCAGCTAAGGAATTTTTAGATATATATACAGAATATAAAATACCAGAAGATCAACGTAATGCTTTTATTGGAAATAGAGCTGGTTTGATTGCTGGAAAACGTTTGGCAGAAAAATTTAATTGGAAGATAGGAGACAAAATCCCAATAATTGGAGATATTTATTATAAAAAAGATGGAACCAATCTTTGGGAGTTTGATCTAGTAGGAATATTCAGTGAACCAGAGAATCGGGCTGAAGAAGATCAAGTTTTTATAAATTATGCTTATTTTGGCGAAGCAAAAAGTCGGGAAGTAGGAAAGGTAGGTAATTTTGTAGTGAAATTAAGAGATAAAAATGATGGTGAAAAAGTTGCTAATCAAATAGATGCTATGTTTGCTAATTCTGTTGATGAAACTAAAACCCGAACTGAGGAAGCAGATAATAAAATGTTTGCTAGTCAGGTTGGTGATATAGGTCTTATCATGAACTCGATCCTTGCAGCTGTTTTTTTTACTATTTTACTAGTAACAGGTAATACTATGAGCCAAGCTATTCGTGAAAGAACATCTGAAATTGCAGTCCTTAAGGCCATTGGGTATAGGGATATGACTGTTATGGTTTTGGTTCTTTTTGAAGCTATTGTTATGTGTGTACTGGGAGCTATATTAGGTTTAATTTTAACAGCAGTATTAATACCAAGCATTCAAGTTGGTTTGTATGCTTTCTTTGGTGATTTTGGGTTTAAGTCTTCTATTATATTCACTGGTTTAGGATTGGCTTTCTGTACAGCTTTGCTATCAGGTTTTCCTCCAGCTGTTGCTGCTATGAGACTTAACGTTGTTGATGCATTAAGAAAGGATTGATATGAAATGGTTTAGACAAATGTTTGCTGTAACTGATATGAATATAAGATCTATTCAGGAGCGGGTTGGATCTTCTTTAGTGGTTATAATAGGGATAGCAGGTTCAGTAGCAGTTATGGTTTCTCTGTTGGCAATGGCAGGTGGTCTGCGTTCTACTGTTGAAAGCACCGGAGATGAAGATAGAGCAATTGTCTTAAGATCAGGATCAAATTCTGAATTAAGTAGCAGTATCTCTAGAGAGGAAGCAAATGTTATTGAAAATGCAGCCGGACTTAAAAGCAAAGATGGATCACCAATGGTTTCTTTTGAACTTTATACGGTTGTAGATGTAAAGAAAAAAGGGGCAGAAGATACTTCAAACCTACCTTTTAGAGCAGTTCAACCTATGAGTTTTCATATTAGACCTGAATTGAAGATTATTGAGGGTAGAAATTTTGAAGAAGGTAAAAGCGAGATAATAGTGGGTCGAGGAGCAGCTAATCAATTTGAGGGTCTTGAAATTGGTAAAAGTATTAAATTTAGAAGTGCAGAATGGACAGTGGTTGGAATTTTTTCTTCAGGCGGTGATGTTCACGAATCCGAAGTTATGGCTGATCTGCTTATTGCTCAATCAGCTTTCAATAGAGGAGCAACTTCCACAAATGCTATTGTTAGACTGAGTGATGAAGAAAGTTTTGATCAATTTGCTATTTATTTAGAAAATGAGCCTAGACTTGAAGTTAAAGTTGAAAGGGAATCTGACTATTATAAAGAACAGGGCGCAGGAGTTTCAGCTTTAATTAATGTTTTTGGTTATTTAGTCGCTTTTATCATGGCAGTAGGTTCAGTATTCGCTGCCTTAAATTCTATGTATAGTGCTGTTTCTACTAGACTGGTCGAAATAGGTACCTTAAGAGCTCTAGGTTTTCAAGGTAGTTCAATTTTAGGTGCGGTCATGATTGAGTCTATGTTTTTGGCCCTATTAGGGGGGCTCTTAGGAGGAGGGCTGTCTTATATCATTTTTAATGGCTATACAGTTTCTACTTTAGCAGGAGGCACTTTCAGTCAAACTTCTTTTGATTTTGCAGTGACCATAGACATCATCCAGCAGGGTTTATTTCTAGCCTTAACAGTCGGCTTTTTAGGAGGTTTTTTTCCTGCTTGGAAAGCATCACGTCAAGATATTACATCAGCTCTGAGATCACTTTAAAGGTTTAACTCCGTATCACTAAGTAAAATGCCATTATTATCGGCATAAATATATTGACCTGGCTTAAAAAGCAGGCCGCCAAATGAAATCTCTATTCCTACTTCTCCTAAACCTCTTTTTTCACTCTTGACAGGCATAGCTCCCAATGCCTGCACTCCAATATTCATAGTTTCTAGTATATCTATGTCTCTTACATAACCATTTATTATTATTCCTGACCATTTATTTTTGATGGCAGTTTCTGCCATTATATCTCCAAGCAAAGCAACGCCATTTATCCCTTCAGCATCTACGACAAGAATTCTATTTAGACCTGTAGAGTTTAATTGTTCTTTTATTAAAGAATTATCATCAGGACATTTAACAGTCTGTATTTTACCAAAAAAACTTTTTTTTCCTCCTAAGTTTTTAAGTATGGGAGCTAATGCTCTAACATGAGGATTTTCATCAGCTATATCTGGAGTACTAAAAATATCCATATTTTTAAGTTTTATTCAAGCTACTAAAGCTTTTTGCTCACCTCTTATCAATGTTCCAGGTAACTCCCCTGTGGCTTTATCATTTTCATAAGTGATAATCCCACTTTTGATTGTCGCGCTATAGCCAGAAGATTTTTGAATGATTCTCCTTCCACCAGTTGGTAAGTCATAAACCATCTTGGGTTTGTAAACAGTGAGATTGTCATAATCTATTATATTTATATCTGCTAATAGACCTTCTTTAATTTCACCTCGATCAAATAAACCAAAAGTCCTAGCAGTTTCTCTTGTTTGTTTATTTACAATAAATTCAAGAGGAATTTTATCGCCTCTGCTTCTATCGCGTGTCCAATGAGTAATATTCCAAGTAGGCATGCTAGCATCACAGATTAAACCACAATGAGCACCTCCATCACTCAGCCCAGCTACTGAACTCTTAAATTCAATAATATTTTTATAGAAATCTAGAGTATGTCCTGGGTAAGGAGAAAAACAGGCGTATATAAAGCTTTTACCTTCATTTCTTAGCATTTCTTCGTAGACTACATCAAAAACATCCCTCCCTTCAGTTTCAGCTATACCAGCTATACTTTCTTCCTTTGGAGGCTCGTAATTAGGTATCTCATCCATTGGAAACTGTTCTTCAAAAGTACTGATAAGTTTTGTAACCATCCCTAGGTATTTAGAATCTCCAAAAGTGTGAGATTCACTTAATAATTGTTTTTTAAATTCTGGATCTTTCATAATAGAGATTTTTTCTTCTAAAGGGAGGTTAGATATTTTCCTAAAACTTGGATGAGCTACAAAAGGATGTAAAGAAGATTCTAACCCAAATAACATACCAGTCGGTCTGCCAGAAAATTGAGGTCTAATATTTTTGCCGCCATTTGAAAAATTCTCTTCACAGTATCTCCACGTGACGAATGGATCTCCACTAGTTTGAGCATAGGTAAGGGTGCGGTCAGTATTTTCAACAAAATCTTTAATCCAATCCATTTCAATATCTTGATCCATCCAGTCAGATACTATTTCAAGAGTTCCCTCACCAGCATCAGCAATAGCCATTGATAATGATCTCATTTCATCCTGTCCAGCTTCTGTACCAGGCACTAATTCCCCTTGTTTATCTCTGTGTAAATAAGTCCTTGATGTACTAAACCCTAGAGCACCAGCGTTAATTGCCTCTGTGGTTATTTTTGACATTTCTGCTATTTCTTGTGGAGTAGCATCATCTTTCCCCTGGCACCTCTCATAACCCATTACATACCCTCTAATTGGACCATGCCCAACCATTGCACCAACATCCATAACTAGTTCTTTTTTTTCTACAGCGTCAAGGAATTCAGGAAAAGTCTCCCAATTCCAGTCTATGCCTTCGTGAAGAGCAGTACCTGGAATATCTTCAACACCTTCCATCAATTGAATCAGATATTCTTCTGAGCCTGGTTTAACAGGAGCAAAACCTACTCCACAATTACCCATTACTACAGTAGTAACTCCATGCCAGCTTGAAGGAGTTAAATAAGGATCCCAGCATACTTGCCCATCATAATGTGTATGAATATCTACCCATCCAGGTGTTACAACTTTTCCAGATGCATCTATTTCTTTTTTTCCTTTTGAATCTACTTTTCCAATTGCAGTAATTCTATCACCATCTATAGCTATATTACCGACGAATGATTTTTCTCCTGAACCATCAACAATTGTTCCATTCCTTATTACTATGTCATGCATAAGAATCCTCTAAAGTTAAATTTAAGACTAATAATAGCCTTTTTTAGGAGATTATAAAATACTCTGTTTCTTGACATGCTTTTCCCAATAAAGTCTTATGGTCATCCATTTATGAATAAAAATAAAACTTCATTTTCTCTTAAAACCGTCAAGCCTGAGTCTGTAGGATTAGATAGCTCCATTTTATCTAATATTCGTACTCACCTAGATGCTGAATATATTAACCCTGGTAAATTGATTGGTTCTCTAACTCTTGTAGCAAGAAAAGGTAAAATAGCATATTTAGATGCTCTTGGTTTAATGGATAGAGAGAATTCCAAGCCTATGGCAGAAGACACTATTTTTCGTATTTATTCAATGACTAAACCATTGACTAGCATAGCTTTAATGCAACTATATGAAAAGAGTTTGTTTAGGTTAGATGACCCGGTTCATTGGTACATTCCTTCTTGGAAGGCCTTAAGAGTATACGAAGCAGGAGTTTATCCTAATTTTATTACAAGCAGACCAAAAAGACATATGATCATCCGAGATCTTCTAACTCACATGTCAGGACTTACCTATGATTTTATGTATCGAACAAATGTTGATGGAGCATATCGTGCAACTAAACTGCAAAATACAGGCTCTCTTCAAGATATGATCAATACTCTATCTGAGCTGCCACTGGAGTTTTCTCCAGGAGATAAATGGAATTATTCTGTTTCAACAGATGTTATAGGCTATTTGGTAGAACATTTTTCAGGTCTAAAGCTTGATGAGTATTTAAAGAAAAATATTCTTGAACCTCTGGAAATGACCGATACCGACTTTCATTGTCCTGAAGAAAAAGTTCATAGGATGGCTGCTTGTTATGAATATGTTCCTAATAATCTGCCAAGTCTGATAAAAGAAGGTAATCCTAGGGGTATAACTAAAGAAAGACAGTTTCTGTCTGGAGGAGGGGGTCTAGTTTCTTCTATATCTGATTACTATAGATTTAGTTCTATGCTTCTTAATCGGGGTGAGCTAGATGGAAAAAGAATTATAGGGAGAAAGACCTTAGAGATGATGACTTCTAATCATCTTCCAGATGGTAAAGATCTTACAGATTTAACTAGCGGTTCTAGTTTTAGTGAAACGCCGTACAAAGGTATCGGTTTTGGTCTGGGTTTTTCAGTAATGCTTGATCCTGTTAAATCTCTAGTCTTAAGTGATCCAGGAGAGTTTGGCTGGGGGGGTATGGCGAGCACTGTTTTTTGGGTTAATCCAGTTGAAGATATAGTATTAATTTTTATGACCCAATTAATCCCTTCAAGTACTTATCAATTAAGAAGAGAACTTAGAACTCTCGTTTATTCTGCATTAAATAATACATAACTTAAATATTGAGAGATGTATTTTAAATTTTTTTTATTTTTTCAGTTTAATTTGTATTAAGATAATCTAAGATATTGGAGCGAATATGACAATAAAAAAGAACTCTTCTTATGTACCTATTAACAGTGTCCACCATGTAGCTTATAGGTGCAGGGATGCTGAGCAAACTCGTTGGTTCTACGAAGATATTTTGGGATTAAAACTAGCTGCTGCTATGGCTTTTGATCATGTTTCAGGGACCTCAAAAAAATTAGAATATATGCATATATTTTTTGAAATGAAAGATGGCAATTATATTGCTTTTTTCGATGATCCGCATAATGCACCACCTGATTTCTTTAAGGATATGAATGGGTTTGATTCTCATGTAGCTGTACAAGTAGAAAATTTAGACGATTTAAAAAAAATTAAAAAAAATTTGGATAATATTGGCTGGTCTTCTTTTGAAATTGATCATGATTTTGTGAGGTCTCTTTATATCTTTGATCCTAACGGTATTCAGCTAGAATTTACATGTAGAGCGATAGATCATGATGAAATTATGCAAGAGGATGCGAATAAAGCTCATAAAGAACTAGAAAAATGGACAAGCAGAACTAGAGATTTGAAGATCAAATCTTTTGGGGAAGAAGCTCTGAATTTAAGAAGTAAAAATACTATTAAATGATAAAAGTTCATGCTTACAATCGTCTTCCTCTAATCTTTTCTTTCCAAGAGAAGTCTTCTTATAAAGATACATATGCTGGAGAAATAGGTAATGTCTCTATAAAAGCTCACCTTCTTTTACCCGAAGGGGTGCCAGCAAAAACTGTGGTAATTTTTATGCATCCTACTGGTGGAGGTAGTTATTTACCAATGTTAAATGCTCTAGCAAAAAAAGGAATTCATACAGTCTGGTGTGATAGCCGTTATAGAGGAACTGACTCAGCACTTATTATGGAGAAGGTTGTTATAGATCTTGCTAATTGCATTAAATTTCTAAAAACCAAGCATGGTTATAAAAAAGTAATTTTAGGAGGATGGAGCGGAGGGGGGTCTTTATCTCTTCTTTATCAAGCAGAAGCTGAAAACCCATCTATTAGTAGTACTCCAGCAGGGGATCCTCTGGACCTAACTGAGCAGGGATTAATTCAAGCAGATGGTTTAATGTTAATAGCTTCCCACATCTCTAGACATAGAACTTTTACAGAATGGTTAGACGGGTCTGTTCTTGATGAGAATGATCCAGAAAATAGAGATGCCGAGTTAGATATTTATAATTTAAATAATATTAATCAACCTCCATATAGTGAAGATTTTTTAGATAAATATTTAGCTTCACAAATATCTAGAAATAGAAAAATAACCGCTTGGGTTAAAGCAAAGTTAAATCAATTTAGATTAGAAGGAGACCTAACAAAGGAGCATGCTTTTATAGTACATAGAACAATGGCTGATCCAAGATGGTTGGATCCCTCGATTGACCCAAATGACAGAAAACCAAATTGGTGTTTTTTAGGAGATCCTAAGGTAGTTAATAATAGTCCGATAGGTTTAGGGAGGTACTGTTCCTTGAGAAGTTGGCTATCCCAGTGGAGTTATGATGATGCTAACGGAGATGGTATTAGGTGTGCCAAAGAGATTACTATCCCAACTATTGTGATAGGCAATACGGCTGATGATGGAATAACTCCATCCCATACCAATTCATTATTTGAAGCAATAGGGCATGAGGATAAAGAAATTCATTGGATAAAGGGAGCCAATCATTATTATTTTGGACAACCTGAAAAGTCTTTGGAGTCAGCCTCTTTATGCAGAAACTGGCTAAAAAATCATGATTTTATAGATTGATAAAATAGTTATAATTACAGACTTAATTAAGATTTATTTTTTTAACCATTCTGGGGGTAGTAGTTTTTTTGATTTTAGGAAATCGGCGTTGTATAACTTAGAGAGATATCTAGTGCCTGGATCACATAAGATTGTAACTATACAGTGACCTGGCCCAAGTTCTTTACCTAATCTGATAGCAGCAGCGACATTTATTCCAGAACTACTTCCTAAAAATAGACCTTCTTTTTTAGTTAAACTGAACATAGTGTCAATAGTTTCTTGGTCAGGGATTAGATATGCTTTATCAATTTCAGTACCTTCTAGATTATTCGTTATCCTTCCTTGGCCAATGCCTTCAGTGATGCTTGAGCCTTCGGCTTTCAATTCTCCATTCACATAGTAGTTAAATAAGGCGGCTCCTGGGGGGTCAGCTAAACAAATTTTTATATTAGGATTTTGTTCTTTTAAAAACCTACTTACTCCAGCAATCGTACCACCCGTTCCTACAGCCGAAACAAAAGCGTCTATGGAACCTTCAGTTTGTTCCCAAATTTCAGGTCCAGTAGTTTCATAATGAGCTTTTCTATTCGCTTGGTTATCGAATTGGTTGGCCCATATAGCTCCTTTACTATTTTTATCATTAAGTTCTTGGGCTAATCTTCCTGAAAATTTTATGTAATTATTTTCATCTTTATAGGGCACAGCTGGAACAGTAATTAGATGTGCGCCACATGCAGCTATAAGTTGTAATTTCTCTTTGCTTTGAGTTTCAGGGACTACTATTGTTGATTTATAGCCCAAGGAGTTAGCGGTTAGAGCAATTCCTATTCCAGTATTACCTGCTGTTCCTTCTACAATTGTTCCACCAGGCAGAAGTTTACCTTCTTCTATTGCCTCCTTTATAATGTACCAGGCAGCTCTATCTTTTACAGAGCCACCAGGATTTTGAAATTCAGCCTTTCCAAATATTTCACAACCTGTTTCTTCCGATGCTATATTCAGTCTAACTAAATTAGTATTTCCTATAAGGTTTATAAATTCTTTGTTCATAATGAGATTTAATTTATAAGAGTTTTAGACATATTAATTCATATCTATTAAATTAAACTATATTTATGGACATACCAATACAAAAACCTTTAGTAGATGTATTTCGATGGCGAGTTACGAAATCTCCCAATCTAATTGTTCATAAATTTCAACAACGAGAAACTACATATAGCCAATTTGATATATTTGCCAATAAAGTTGCACAAGGTTTAATTAAAGAAGGTTGTAAACCTAATTCAAGGGTTGCATATCTTGCTAAAAATTCTGATCTTTATTTTGAATTTTTATATGGAACATTGAAATCTAATACTGTGGCAGTTGGAATTAATTGGAGATTAGCGGCTCCAGAAGTTGCATATATACTCAATGATTCTAAAAGTGAGATGATATTTGTAGGTCCTGAATTTTATGGACTAATCAGCCAAATAAAAGATGAGATACCGCATGTAAAGAAAATTATTTCCATGGGAGATTCTTATGAGCAATGGCAGGATTATTCTAGCTGGAGAGATTCACAATTAGATGTTGATCCATTGATATCTGTTTCTATAGAAGATGATGTTATTCAGCTTTATACCTCTGGAACGACAGGCCATCCAAAAGGTGTGCAATTAAGTAATATAAATTTTACTGCAAGCGCAGAAATGTCTCAGAAAACTTATTACCAGTATTTTGATGAAGGTACTCCAAATATGGTGTGTATGCCGATTTTTCATGTTGCAGGCACTAATATGGGTATTGCTGGAATAATTTCTGGATCTAAAAATATTATAGTTGCCGATTTAGATCCAGGAATAGTTTTAGATTTAATTGAAAAAGAAAAAATAGTGAATACTTTGTTTGTTCCAGCAGTAATTCTTTTTTTAATACAACACCCTAAAGTAGAACAAATAGATTTCTCTTCTTTAAAGACAGTAATATATGGAGCGTCACCTATAGCTGAGGCTACTTTAAATAAAGCTATACAGATAATGGGATGTGATTTCTGGCAAGTTTATGGACTAACTGAAACAAATGGAACCGTTACAATACTTGATCCTCAAGATCATCATCCTAGTAAGAATAAACTTAGGTCTTGCGGGAAACCAGGTCCAGGAGTCGAAATTAAGATAGTTGATGAATCAGGAAATAAAGTATCGACTGGAGAAGTAGGGGAGATACTTATTAAATCAGCCACCAACATGAAAGGCTACTGGAATAAATCTGAAGCTACACTTTCTGCTTTTAAAGAAGATTGGTTTATTTCTGGAGATGCAGGCTACTATGACGAAGAAGGGTTCTTATATATTCATGACAGAGTTAAAGATATGATTGTTTCTGGAGCTGAGAATATTTATCCTGCGGAGGTAGATAATGCACTGATGAGTCATCCAGAAATTATTGATGCTGCTGTTATAGGAATTCCTGATGAAAAATGGGGTGAAGTGGTAAAAGGCTTTGTTGTAATTGGCAAAGATTCTCAACTTGATGAAAATGGTATTATTTCTTATGCCAGAACACAAATAGCTGGTTTTAAGTGTCCTAAGTCCATTGACTTTGTCAATGAGCTGCCTCGTAATCCGTCTGGTAAGATCCTTAGAAGAGAGCTTAGGGCTCCATACTGGGAGGGTAGAGACAGAAATGTTTCTTAATGAGAATTAAATATAATGAAAACAGCAAGAGATAAAGGTTGGAATTATTTAACTGAAGGGGAAGAAAGAAGTCACTACAAGAATAAAGAACTATTAAAGGAACTAAAAGAGATAAGTAAAAAGAACTCAAAAAAATGATAATAAATTTGATAGATAGGCATTAAATAACATGAAAAAGATATCATTACTTATGACTATTTTTCTCACATTTAAAATATTTAGTTTAACTATAGATAATTTGAGCGATCAAAGGGCAAAATGGGAAATGTTCACTGATGCTGTAATGGGAGGGGTTTCAACTGGTAACTTTTTAGAATTAAATGAAAAGGAAATCAACTTTTATAGACTCCTAGGAGAGGTTAGTACTAAAAATAATGGTGGATTTATTCAATTTAGGACAAAAACTAAGTTAAAAAATACTAATTTTGAAGGAATTAAAATTAAGGTTAGAGGAAATAATAGTGAATATTTTATTCATGTTAGGACTGGTACAACAATATTTCCATGGGATTATTATGCATCTTCCTTTACAGCTAGCTCTCAATGGAAAGTAGTAACTTTGCCTTTTTCTTCTTTTAAAAAGAGTAGTTGGAGGCTTCCTACTAAAGTTCGTTCTTCAAAAATAAAGTCTATAGGGGTTGTCGCTTTTGGTAAGGATTTTCAGGCAGAAATTGATTTAGCAAATATAAAATTATATTAAGCTATTTATTGAGAATTAAACCTTTTAACTTATCTTCTTCTCGCCATTTTTCCATTAAAGCAAAAAAAGCTATAGAACCTCCTCCATAAGATCCATTTTGAGCACTTCTTTCCGTGGGATTGCCTTCATTATTGTAATACCCAGGTGTACAACTTTCTAAAAAACCAATAGCAATTTGAGCACTTTCTATAATAGTCTGAACCCATTCTTCTTCAGCTTTCTTAGACACTTCTAATGTCTTAATCTTATTATCCTGAACATGTTTAATTATGTAGGCAATATTTTTGCTTTGCTCATCAAGAAGATGAGGATAATTAACAGTAAAAGCAGATTGTTGTTGTCCCATAATCAAGCAATTTGGAAAACCTTCTACATGCATTCCATGCATAGTTCTAATGCCATTTTCCCATTTCTTGCTTAGGGAGGTCTTATTTTTACCTATAACATCATATCCTGATCTTCTTGTATAAGAAGTACCAACTTCAAACCCAGTAGCATAAATTAAACAATCAACTTTATATTCTTTGCCATCAAAAACCACACCATGTTTGGTAATCTTTTCTACACCTTTACCTTCAGTGTCTACTAGGCGGACATTAGATTTATTAAAGGTTTGAAGATAATCATCATGAAAGCAAGGTCGTTTACAGAACTGTCTATAGTATGGTTTTAATGATTCAGCTGTGTTTTCATCGTTCACAAGTTCCTGCGCTCTAGCTCTAATCTGTTCCATTTTTTGGTAATCTGCATTTTCCATCATTTCTATAAGTTTTTCATGGCTCATTTCACCATCCGTGTTGTGTAAAAATGCCATAGCTAAATTTCTTATAATGTCTGTCCAACCATCATTAACTAAATCTTCATCCTGGAAACCTCCAGAAACTAGTGTATTGAAATTATCCATCCTTTCTTGTTGCCAGCCAGGCTTAAGTTTATTTGACCATTTTTTATCAGTTGGACGATTATTTCTTTCGTCTATCGAAGAGGGGGTGCGCTGGAAAACAAATAGTTCTTTAGCCATTTCTCCTATGTGAGGAACTGCTTGAACAGCTGTTGCGCCAGTCCCTATGACAGCTACTTTTTTTCCTTTAAGACCTACTAAATTTCCTTCCGAACTTCCTCCGGTGTATTCATAATCCCAACGGCTAGTGTGAAAAGAATGGCCTTCAAATAACTTTACTCCTTTAATGCCAGGTAGTTTTGGTTTGTTTAAAGGACCATTAGACATGCAGACAAACTTAGCTTTCATTTTATCATCACGGTTTGTTGATATTATCCACCTAGATATCTCTTCATCCCATTTTAGTTCAGTCACTTCAGTTTGAAGGCATGCATTTGAGTATAGATCAAATTTTTTAGCAATGTTTTTGCTATGGGATAGAATTTCTGGAGCGTGAGTATATTTTTCTTTAGGAATATATTTTAGCTCTTCTAAAAGGGGTAAATAAATATATGACTCAACATCACACATCGCCCCTGGATACCTATTCCAGTACCAAGTGCCTCCAAAATCACCCCCACGTTCAATCATTCTAATATCTTTAACTCCTGCTTGACGTAATCTTGCAGCAGTTAATAGACCACCAAAGCCACCACCAATAATAACTACTTCTGATTCATCTTTTAAAGGCTCCCTTTGATATCCAGGTCTTATATAAGGATCATCTTGAAAATATGCTAAGTCGCCCTTTATTTCTCTATATTGCTCATTGCCATCAACCCTTATTCTTTTATCTCTTTCCGCTTTATATTTTTTTTTGAGTTGATTAGCATCAAAGCTAAAATCTTCATTTGTTTTGGCGCTCATAATTGGTTTTTTTAAAAAATGTAATATAGATACTAAAACAACAGAAAGGTTAATTCACTATAAAGTTACAAAAAAATGAAAACTTAAGATATCTTTCCTAAATAATTCAATTAAGTACAATAAATGGATGGGTGATATAAATTTAGTTCCAGCTGCAGGGGGCATAGGAGTTGAGATTCAAGATGTTGATTTATCAAAAGATTTGTCTGATGAAATATTTTTTATAATTAAGCAAGCTTTTATAGACCATGGATTAATTTTTTTTAGGAATCAATGTCTTACTCCTGAAGAGCACATAAAATTTGCAAATAAATGGGGGTCTATAAATATCAATAGATTTTTTACTAAGGTGAAGGGTTATGAACAAATTGCTGAAGTGAAGAAAGAAGGAGATCAAACGGGTAATATTGGAGGAGAATGGCATACCGATCATTCTTATGATCAGATTCCAGCGATGGGTTCAATTCTATTAGCTAAGGAGATACCGGAAGTAGGTGGAGATACTTTATTTGCTTGTATGTACAAAGCTTATGAAAGTTTACCTTCTGAAATGAAGGTCACTCTAGAAAATTTAAATGCCCTTCATTCAAGTAGACATGTGTTCGGCAATCAATCTGATTATGTAAAGGCCACTGGAGATAGATTAAATAATCCTGATTTAGCAACGCAAGAAGCAGTTCATCCAGTGATTATCACTCACCCTGAAAGTAAAAGAAAAGCTTTATACGTAAATAGAACTTTTACATTAAGTTTTGAGGGATGGACTATAGAAGAGTCAAAACCTATTTTAGATTTTTTATATGATCATGCAACAAAACATGAGAACACTACTAGATTTACATGGCAACCAGGGTCTGTAGCTTTTTGGGATAATCGTTGTACTTGGCATTACGCTTTAAATGATTATCATGGGAAAAAAAGATTAATGCATCGCATTACAATTGAAGGTTCTGCGTTGAGTTGATTTAACAGAAAGAATTTTTTTATATAAGGAGAGGAAGTAATGTTTGATTATTTAATAAAGAATGCATTGATTGTGGATGGAACAGGTATTGAACCTTTTAAAGGTAATATAGCGATTAAAGATGGGATAATTTCAGGAGTAGGAGAGATAGATGGAGAGGCTTCAGAAGTAATCAATGCAGATGGAGCTTTCGCATCTCCAGGGTGGGTGGATGTTCATACACATTTTGATGGTCAAGTGAGTTGGGATGATACTTTGGACCCTTCTTTTAGTCATGGGGTAACAAGTATAGTTATGGGAAATTGTGGAGTTGGTTTTGCGCCAGTGCACCCAGGAGGAGAACAAAGAATGATTGATCTCATGGAGGGCGTCGAAGACATTCCCGGCACTGCGCTTTATGAGGGAATAGAGTGGGGACAATGGGAGACATTTCCAGAATATTTAGATTATTTAAGTAAACGTAAATTTACTATGGATATAGGAACACAAGTTCCGCATAGCGCTGTAAGAAATTATGTGATGGGAGAAAGAGCTCTTACTCATGAAGACGCTACTTCTGCAGATCTAGAGTCAATGAGTAATATTGTTCAAGATGCTATAAGCGCAGGTGCATTAGGGTTTTCAACCTCTCGCACAGCAGGGCATAGATCAGTGCAAGGAGAACCCATTCCAGGAACTTATGCAGAATCTGAAGAACTTTTATCAATAGCTAGAGCTATTAAGTCTGCTGGAAAAGGTATTTTTCAAGCCGTACCGGCAGGTGTGGTTGGAGATTTAGTTGAAGAGAAATATACGACTGAACAAGAAGTAGAGCTATTCACTCAAATAGCTAAGGAAAGTGAAAGTGCCGTTACATTTACTCTAGCCCAAAATAATGTTCGCCCAGATCAATGGCGTAATTGCATGGAAATAGTAGAAAAAGCAAAGGCTTCAGGTCTAGAAGTTACACCTCAGATAACCACTCGTCCAATAGGGTTTGTAACTAGCTTGAAGTCATATCACATGTTTCAAAGACGAGAAACATTTTTGAAACTTACTCAGTTACCTTTTGAAGAAATGTATGCAGAAATGAAGAAGCCTGAAATTAAGAAGGCTATTTTAACGGACAGGGATATTGATCCAGAGTTACCGGGAACTATGGCAAGTATTAATGGGCTCTTAGCTATGGCAGCTCCTGCGATGTTTCCAATTGATTATCCAATTGACTATGAACCTGAGGCTTCTAAAAACCTTGGTACTATTGCGGCTGCTACTGGTAGGGACATGGATGATTTTATGTATGACTTTTTACTAGAAGATGATGGTAATCGCTTTGCTATTTTATTAGGAGCTAATTTTATTGATGGTAATTTTGATGTTATGCATGAAATGATTTCTCATCCCGATACTACAATTGGGTTAAGTGATGCAGGAGCTCATGTAAACTTAATCTTTGATGCTGTAAATCCTACATATCAATTGATTCATTGGGTGAGGGATAGAAAGAGAGGACCAAAACTTCCTATTGAATTAATAGTAAAAAAACAAACATTAACTAATGCTAATCTCTTTGGTTTAAACGATCGAGGCAGTATAGAAGTGGGCAAGAGAGCAGATATAAATCTTTTTGACTTAGCAAGATTACAACTTGGAAAATTAGGAGTAGTTCATGATTTACCTGCAGGAGGGAATAGAATTTTGCAATCTGCAGAAGGATATTTAAACACTTTTGTAGCTGGTGTTAAGACAAGAGAAAACGATTGTGATACGGGTGCAAGACCAGGTAGATTAATCCGTTCTTAATTTATACGTATAAGGAGACTAAAATGACTGAGTTGAAGGATAGAATTGCCTTAGTCACTGGTGCAGCAGGAGGTATTGGTTTTGAAATAGCAAAAACTTTTGCTGAAGCAGGAGCAAAGGTAGTGCTTTCAGACCTATTAGTAAAGGAAGGTACAGAAGCATCTGAACGACTTAATGCTAAAAATTTTGAGACTCGTTTTATAAAGCATGATGTTACGAATGAAAATGAGTGGGTAGAAGTAATTTCTGAGATATCAGATCTATTTGGGGGTTTAGATATACTAGTAAATAATGCCGGAATAATCATCCAAAAGCCTTTAAATGAAACTTCATTGGAAGAATGGAGGAGGGCTATGGCAGTGAATTTAGATAGTGTTTTTTTGGGTACTAAGATAGCTAGTCAAGAAATCATGAAGAGATCTGCTAACAGCTCTATTTCAGGATCTATCATAAATATGTCATCTGTAGCTGGAATAGTTGGAATGGCAAATAATAGTTCTTACAATGCTTCTAAAGGAGCAGTAAGATTGTTAACAAAATCCAATGCAATGGAATTTTCTGATCCTTCAATTAACATTAGAGTTAACAGTATTCATCCAGGGGGCATTAACACTAATATGATTAAGAATATTATAAATACTTCTGTTAAAGAAACAGGAGCTACTGAAGATGAGGTCAGATCTCAATTAGAACAAATTCATCCAATGCAAAGACTAGGAATTCCTGAAGAGGTAGCAAAAGTGGCTTTATTTCTTGCTTCAACAGATAGTTCCTATATGACAGGGTCAGAATTAGTTGTTGATGGAGGATATACAGCAAGCTAATAATATTTCTAATCTAAATAAAGCTTATTCCAATTATTTTCAGTAAATATATATAAATTACATAGACAATTGCTGTCGAGGAAATTGATATGAGCATTGAATAGATGAAATTTATGTTCATATTTATAGTTATAGGAAGAACAATAAAAAATATTAATGAAGGAGGAATGAGTAGCATAATATTTTTAGATAAATTAACTATATTTGTGATATCTTTTGTTTCAAAGTAAATCCAAGATATTGCTAAAACTGAAATGAGAGGGATAGAGGCTAATAAGCTAGCTAAAATTGTAGAGCGTTTAGAGATCTCAGAAATAGCCACTACAATGAGTGCAGTAATGATAATTTTTAAGATAATGTACACTGGAGCAGGTCTTTCAGTTTTATTTCACTTTCTAGTATTGCAGATGAGATTAAAACAATAAATGAAAAAAATAATTTTATTTTTAATAGTGATGCTTTCAGGTATCTAAATGTAGAAATAATAAATAGATAATAATTTAGATTTATAGGAGGATTATATTTTGTACAAGACAATAATTTACGACCAAAAAGAAGGGGTAGCTTTAATTACCCTAAATAGACCTGAAAAATTAAATGCTTGGACCCCTTCTATGGCTGAAGAGTTAGCTTCAGCTTTAGGAGAAGCCAATAGAGATTCATTAATTGGAGCAATTGTTATGACAGGCTCAGGCAAGGGATTTTGTGCAGGGGCTGACATAGAGGAAACATTCAAAACTAGGATAGATGGAAAAGATCCAGGAAAAGATACACAATCAGGTCACGGAGGCATGCCCAAAGAGGTAGATTGGGTAGATTTAATTAGGAAGTCCAAACCTATTATTGGAGCTATAAATGGTGCTGCAGTAGGAATAGGTATTACAATGATTCTACCTTTTGATGTCATTATGGCATCAACAAAGTCAAAATTTGGTATGTTTTTTATTCAAATGGGATTGGTTCCTGAATTAGCAAGTAGCCATTATTTAGTTCAAAGAATGGGTTTTGGAAGAGCTAGCGAGCTTTGTTTATCAGGGCGTCTTATTGACGCCCAAGAAGCGTTAACATCAGGGTTAGTAGATTTTTTAGTAGATAGCGATAAATTACTTGAAAGTGCTTTAAGTAAGGCAAAGATAATAGCTGATAATCCTGGACCGCAATTAAATATGGTTAAAGAATTATTGAGTATGAACGGAAGTGAAACAGACTTAAATCTTGTACAAGATAGAGAGAGCGAAATGTTGAGGGAGTGCTGGAAAACACCAGAACATAAAGCGGCTGTTAAGAAATTCTTGAATAGTAAATAAAAACATAAATAGAAATAAATATGAAAAAAGTTACAGTATTTAGTGCCTCTGGGAGGCCTGGTAGAGCTCAAGTCCGGCAATTATTATCTTCTGGATATGATGTAAGGGCAGTTAGTAGAGATCCATCAAAATTAGATAAATTTGATTCTCTAGAAATAGTATCTGCAGATTACAATGACCCAGATTCTGTAGTTGAAGCATGCTCAGGATCAGACATAGTTTTTTATACGACACCTTCTTTTGAAGAAAGTCATAAGGGGCTTGATTTTGCAGCTACAGTTGGTAATGCTGCCAGGAAGGCAGGAGTAAGTAAATTAATTTTTAATACTTGCTGTTGGGGAACTGATGAAGAGGTAGGAGAAGTCGGCTATGATGGCAGCAGACTTATAATTAATACACTGGCTCAAACAGGAATCCCACTAGTTACCTTTCAGCCAGTACTATTTATGGATAATCTATTAACAAGTTGGGCTAGAACAGATATTCTGGAGAATGATTTATATACTTATCCACATAACCCAAATTTAGAAGCAAGTTGGATCTGCCTGGATGATGTCGCGAAATTTATGATAGCAGCTATAGGCAGGGATGACCTAAATGGTAAAAGAATAGTACTTGGTGGCCCAGAAATTTTTACTCCTCAAAGAGTTGCAGATTTGCTGTCGGGACATTTTGGAAAACCTATTAAGTATGAAATGCTGGACTTAAATCTTTTTTCAGAGAGATTATTTAATATTTTCTATGCAGATCAGGAAGGTGCAGATTTAGAAGCATTTAGTTTTTATATGACAAATTTCTATAAATTCAATAACGAATCAGAACATAAACCCTTTAAAGTCGATATGGAATCAGTTTTAAAATTAATACCAGTAAAATTGACAACTTTTAGTGAATGGATAAAAAAGCAAGATTGGAATGAAAAAATAAATACAACAGCTGGGTAAGCAGGTTTCACAGAGAGGTTAAAAATGAAAAAAACATTATTATTTGGAGTGATTCTTTTTGCTACGAATGGTTTTTCAAGTTCTCCCGAAAAACTAGATAATAAGTTAAATGAAGAGATAAATGGATTGATGAAAAAAGTTATTTCTTGGCGACATGATTTCCATCAATATCCTGAGTTATCTAATAGGGAATTTAGAACATCGAAAAAAGTTGCTGAGCATTTACAGTCTTTGGGTCTGGAAGTTAAAACAGGAATAGCTCACACAGGAGTAGTTGCTATATTAAAGGGAGGTAAGCCAGGACCTCTAGTAGCGCTTAGAGCAGATATGGATGCTTTGCCTGTAGTGGAATCTACGGGATTACCTTTTGCATCTAAAGAAAGATCTGTATATAACGGTAAAGATGTAGGAGTAATGCATGCTTGTGGACATGATGCTCATATTGCTATCCTAATGGGAGTTGCTGAGTTTCTTACCTCCATTAAGAAAGATTTACCAGGGGATGTTATGTTTATTTTCCAGCCCGCAGAGGAGGGTGCTCCTGTTGGAGAAGAAGGTGGAGCAAGGTTGATGCTAAAGGAAGGTATTTGGAGTCAAACTAAGCCAGAAGTTATATTTGGACTCCATGTATCTAATGCTCCTAATGGACTTATATCCTATAGAGAAGGACCTACTATGGCAGCTGTTGATCCATGGAAAATTACCATATTAGGTAAGCAAGCTCATGGTTCAAGGCCATGGGATTCTATTGACCCAATTATGGTGGCATTTCAGTTAGGCAATAATTTGCAAACAATTATATCTAGAAAATTAGATTTAAGAGAGTCTCCAGCAGTTATTTCAGTTGGCAGCATTCATGGAGGGATTAGGAGTAATATTATCCCTGATAAGGTCGAAATGGAAGGAACTATCCGTACTTTTGATCCAATGATAAGAGAGAAAATATTTTCAGAGATTCGTAATATAGCTGAAGGTACAGCAGCCTTAGCTGGAGCTTCAGTAGAAATAAGTTTACCAAATGGAGAAAGCTACCCAGTAACTCTAAATGACATAGATCTAACAGCAAGATCACTTCCTACATTAGAAAAGATAGTAGGCAAGGATATGATATTTAGAGCTGATAGAAGCACTGGCGCAGAGGATTTTAGCTTCTTTTCTCAAGAAATTCCGGGTTTCTTTTTCTTTCTTGGTGTTAATCGGCCAGGGGTTGATTATAAGGAGGTGCCAGGAAACCACTCACCTTATTTTTACGTTGATGATGGAGCATTACCAGTAGGTTTTAAAGCTTTGACTAAACTTACAATTGATTACTTATATGGAGACATTTAGTTTTTACTACCTTCTAGCCATTGTAAGGTGTCAGTTATGCCTTTATTTAAGTCTCCTTGGAAAGTAAAACCTAAATCTTTGATCTTATGATTTATAACAAGATAGCTTAATTGGTTCATAATTTTACTTTCCACTAATTCAATTCTTATATCTGATTTATTTTTTTTTATGCTTTCTATTATTTCAGCAACAGTGTAATTTGCAGTATTTACATTAAATATAGAAGCATCTAAAAGTTGTTTTTTATTTTTTAAGAAGAAAATAAATGCTTTACAAGCATCCCCCAGGTCTAAATAAGGCCTATGTTGATGCAATGCTGTTTTCCAGACTGTAATAGGATCATTCATTGCAGCTTGCCAGCAAAATTTATTAACAGCTGTATGAAATCTCATACCTGGAGAGGTACCAAAAATAGTGCCTAATCTTAGAATAACGGTATCTCTCAACCCACTTTGGATAATCAAGTCTTCTTCTTTTACTTTGCATTCTGCATAGGGGCTCTGTGGATTAATAAAATTATCATCATCCTCATATACATCTTCATTTGCTGATCCATATACGCTAGTAGAAGAAGGAAATATAAGTTTCAAATTTAGCTTAGAAGATATCTCTATAGCAGTTTTAGTTGATGATAGATTATTGTCAAATAATATCTCAGGATTATCATGTGAAGCTTCTGCGTTTGTAGTAGCTGCTAAATGAATAAAAGATGTGCTATCTGTATTTTTTAATATCTTTATAGTTTTATTATAATTTTTTGCTAAGTCTACCTCATAGAAAGAGAAGTTTTTGTTACCAATTAAGCCTTTTAAAGATGTGAATCTTTGTGTTGATAAGTTATCAAGGCAAATAACTTTAAAATTTTTTTTAAGTAAAACTCTTATAAGTTTACTTCCTATATGACCTAATCCGCCTGAAATTATAGTATTACTCAATTCTTTATCTCATTTAAAAAGACTTTGTAGTCCTTTATATAATCTTTTTCATCATATTTATGGCTACATAAGACCATTAAATAAGAGCCTGATTCATATTTTTCTGTTCCCCAAATCTTAGGTGGAATTGTCAAAGCTTCACCTTTTTTTTGTAGAATATAATCTTCTTTACTTTGACCATTATCTAAGGTTATTTTAATTTGTCCCTCAAGACAGACTAATGTTTGCCAACAGTCTAAGTGAGCATGATCTCCCCGTATTTCCTCTTGATGAGATTTATTAAAGAAAATCCTTTTTACTGGATGATCTAGAATTTCTAAGTCATTAATTATCCAAAAACTACTTAAAGGTTGAGGTACATCTTGAAAAGTAAAAGTTTTATATGATTTCATTTAAACTCATTTAAGTATTTAATTATTTGAAGTTGAAGTTTTTTGTCTAGTCCAGGGTAAATAGGCAATGAAATAACTTCCTTAGATGCTTCCTCTGTTACTGGTAATTTACCTTTAGAATATTTTGATAGTAAACCATTTTGATGATTTGGTGGATGATAATGAATTCCTAGAATTATGCCCTTTTTTTCCATATATGCCATTAGTTTTTTTCTTTCTTTAGTTCTTACAACATATAGGTGGTAAGAACTTTTTTGCTGATCTGAACCATTAGTTTTTTTAAAAGTATCATTGAGCTCTAGATCATATATTTTTGCAATTTTTCTTCTTTTATTTATTTCAACATTAAGTTTTTTTAATTTAATCCTGAGTATAGCTGCTTGCAACTCATCTAAGCGAGAATTGATCCCTCCATGGGACTTTACATTTCTATTAGCATCCCATCCATATTGTCTTAATGATAGAAGCTTATCTTTTAGTTGTTTTGAAGGAACCCATATACCCCCACCATCGCCTAATGCAGATAAATTCTTAGTTGGGAAAAAACTAAAACACCCGGCATTAGAAAGTGTACCTGCATGTCTATCTCCAATTAAAGTTCCAGTGCTTTGCGCACAATCTTCTATTATCTTAATGTCTTTCCCTTTTAGAGTTTTTTTCAGTGTTTTTATATTAATTCCATTGCCGTAAAGATGGACAGCTAAGATGGCTTTAATATCATATTTTGTAACAATTTTTTCTATATCTTTTATTTCAAGCAACAAATCATTTGCGTTTATATCTATATAGATAGGAACACACCCAGCATTTAAGATACCTATTATTGATGCTGGAGCTGTATGGGAAGGGACAATAATTTTAGAGCCATTAGTGCAGTTGTTTGCTAGAAGGGCCAAAGTAATTGCATCAGTTCCGCTTGCACAAGAAACAAAGAAACCTTTTTTGGATAAATAGTCATTAAATTCATTTTCAAAAGATAAAACATTCTTCCCCAGAACATAGCTCCCACTGTCAATAACAGAAGAAAGAGCTTTAGAAATAGCTTTTCTATTTTGTACAAAACCTTCTTTAGGATTGGCAAAGTAAGTTTTCAATTAACCTTTATACTCATGATGTAAGTGAGTCATCCATTCACCTTTAAAAGCTCCCTCTTTAGCTATAATCTCCTTTTGATGATTCCAAGCAAATAAGACAGCCACGTCGGGGTGAGGCAGAAAATGCTCATAAGGTAAAACAGGGATATGTTTACCCGGAGTGAACATATTTTGTTTAGTAGGTGTTGTATCAACAATAAAATCAATTAGTTCAGGGCCGACTTCGCAATAATTAAGAATTGTTGTGCTTTTTGAGGTAGCACCATACCCAACTATACTTTTTTGGTTGTCTTTAAGGCTTGTGAGTTTATTCTTGAATCCAATTTTAGCTTCCTCACACTTTGATGCAAAATCTTTATAGGATTTTAAAGAAAGAATGCCCAAAGACTCTTCGTGTTTAAATTGGTTATCTAATTGTCTGCTGGTTTCGATTGAGCCAGTCTTTTTTAGGTAATACCTCATAGATCCTCCATGAGTGTTGAGCGGTTTGCAATCTACAAGCTCCATCCCATACTTAATAAAGATGTTTTGAACTGCATAGCATGAGAATAAGAATACATGTTCATCGTATATTTGATCATAAGATACCTTTTCTAATATATCTGCTAAATAGGGATCCTCAAAGATTAAATAGCCTCCGTCCTTTAAGAGGTTAGAGCATGCTTGAGCAAGATCATTAATATCAGGTATATGACAAAAAACATTTGCAGAGTAGATAACATTTGCTTGTTGATATTCAGAGATTACTTGATCAGCTGTTTCAACAGACATAAACTTATTTACAGTTGTTACTCCATATTGATGTGAAATCTCTGCAACGTTTTTAGATGGTTCAATCCCAAGACATGAGACATTTGCTTTTACCAAATGCTCTAACATTACTCCGTCATTAGAGCCAACTTCTACAACAAATTGATTATTATCAGAAGAGAAATTCTTATCTAGCAAGGATTGAATCTCATTTGATAAGTCTTTGAAGTGCTCCATCATTAGGGCAGAAGATCTGCTGTAAAATGCGTAGTTCTCATGAAACATTTTATTTGGATCAGGTTGCTCATTAAGTTGAAGTAACCCAATGCTGTTATTCACAGAAACCGACATCTTAAAAAAATATTCATCTTGTGGATTCTGGTCTTTAAGGAATCCATTTCCTAAAGGCATTTTCCCAAAAGTTAAGATTTCAGGAATTTCTTCTCCACTAAATCTGCATTTCATAATTTTTCCTAATAATATTCTGCTTGATCAAAGTTGGGCCAGTTATCATCTCTTGAGTTTATCAAAGTTGGTTCTATTGGTAGATCTAGGTTTAAACTTTTATAATTTACGCCTCTTTCTAAGCTCTTATTATAGATTCCAGAAACCAGATACAAAAGTACAGAAGTCTTGGCTAAACTAATAAACCCATGGGCAATACCTTTAGGTAGATATAAAGTTTCAGCCTTCTCTTCTCTTAAATCATACTGTATAACTTGTCCAAAAGATTCAGAGTCTTGCCTAATATCCACTGCAAAATCTATTACATGGCCCTTAAGGCAAGAAATAAATTTTACTTGTGGTTGTTGAACTTGATAATGCAGGCCTCTGAGCACTCCATATTTTGATTCTGAGATATTCACTTTATCTATTAATGGGCTGCTAACATCATTTAAAATATCTTTTTCAATCAATTCATAAAACAATCCTCTTTCATCTTCAAATGACTGATGTTGTATGAAAAAAGCTCCATTAATTTTAGTTTTGTTAAGATTCATTTATATGGAAATTTAGAAAATAAAATTGAGTATTTATTTTAATAAAAATAGCCAACGCATCACATCTTTATTTAATTTATTTTATATAATGACTATATTATAGAAGTGAATAATAAAAATAATGATGGTAACCATCGCAATAATTTATCACAAATAGATATAGAAGCAGGTTTACGCTCTTGGCTTACAATTCTTTTGATTTTTGTGGTAATTATTTTATGCTTAATCAAATTTATAATTTAATATTATCAATTATGAAGTTTTTTTTGATCGTAGTTTTCAGTTGTTTTAGCAGTTTAATAGTAAGTTTGGAAGGCACTATCCATAAAGAATCTATTGTTCTTGGTTCTGGCTGCTTTTGGGGTGCAGAAAAAACTTATGAAAATATCCCTGGGGTAATTGAAGCTATTTCTGGATATGCAGATGGTAAAGGAGTTGCTCCTAGGTATAAAGAGATCACAAAATATATAAATAAATATAATCTTAATAATTTTGCAGAGGTCGTTAAGGTAGTTTTTGATCCAAATACAGTTAAGTTAGAAGAAATTCTCATCAAATATTTTGAAACACATGACCCAACGCAATTGAATAGGCAGGGAAATGACATAGGAACCCAATATAGATCAATTATTTTAACTATCAATAAGCAACAGACATTAATAGCCCAAAATTTAATTAATGAATATCAATCCTCACTCTCAAGCCAAGGATTTGGATTGATTGTAACTAAAATTAAACCCCTAGAGGAATTCTTTGAAGCCGAGGAGTATCATCAGGATTACCTTGTTAAAAATCCAAATGGATACTGCCCTGATCATTCTACAGGAGTAAAATTTAAAGAAAAAATATCATATTTAGAAGATAACTCTTCCTTATTAGAAGGCAAGCATATTTTAGTTGTTGAATCAGAATCATATTGTCCTTATTGCGAGAAATTTAAGGAGAATGTTATTTCTCTTTACGAAGGTTCGATCCCTGTTAACTTTAGAGTCGCTTCACAGCTTCATGGTTTAAAAATAAAGACTAAAACTTGGGTAACTCCTACTATTTTATTTCTACAAAATGGAAAAGAGATTTATGGTAAACAAGGCTACATGACTCCAGAAGAATTTTATAAAGTTTTGGGTGCTATAAAACTAGGGAACTCAGAAGCTTTTAGAGTAGCATTTAATGAAGGAACTGACGCAAGATATTGTAAAGAGTATGAAATATTTAAAAATACCCCAGATGGTACTTTTGTAGATAAACTAAGCGGGGCTGCTTTATTTGACACAAGACACAGATTCAATTCTGGCACAGGTTGGTTGTCTTTTACAAAACCAGTAGAAGGTTCGGTAATAGAAAGACCAGATAATAGTTTTGGATTGAAAAGAATTGAAATTACATCTAAGACTTCAGGGATTCATTTAGGCCATGTTTTTCCTGACGGCCCTAAAGGTAAGCCAAGATACTGTATAAATGCATCAGTACTAGATTTTAAGCCCAGGGATTCCTAACTATCTATACCTATGATTTGGTTCTTATATATATTGGAGTGTAAAGATAATTCCTTTTATACAGGGATTACTACCAATATAGGTAATCGTTTATTAGTCCATGGAAATGGGAAAGGAGCAAAATATACTAGAGGCAGAGGTCCTTTTAAATTAAGATATATAGAAGAATTTGCAGATAAAAGTTCTGCTTCAATTAGAGAAGTTGCAATTAAGAAGCTTAAGAGAAAAGAAAAGCAGAAGCTATTTATAAAAGACTAATTACTAATTTTAATTGAACCTAGGAGACATACAATTGTCATAGTGATTAAATAAACAAGAGGTATTTATGAAAAAGATTACATTTTTAACTTTATTTGGATTGTTAATCTCAACCTTACTTTTTAGTAAAACTACTTCTGAGAGTTATTCTAATTCATTAGATTTAACTTTAATAAAAGATTTTAAGGAAGAAAAGGCAGAAAGTAATAAAATTAAGAAATATTCTTATGATGGAGATAGCTCTTCTAAATCTTTTAAGAATCAAAAGGAAGAAAGGTCTGGTAAATTAAAAAACAAAAAGTTGTCATTATTTAAAAATTTTGTGCGAATAGAAATAATGGAATTAAAAGGACCTCCAAGCGTGTATGAAGTAATACAACGAAGACAGGAAAAGTTAGACGATCTAAATTTATTAATTCAATCTAGAAGAGTAGAAGGAAAAAAGTTAGATTTATTAGAAAAGATGTACGTAAATATATCTTCCAAACCAGAACCAACACAAGAAGACATTAATGAACGTTTTAAAAACAGAATTAAATCCTTAAAGAAAAAACAAAAAAAAAGACAGGCTTATTTAAAGAAAAAGTTGTCTTAATCTTCAGCTGATAAATAGAAAATAGATAGGCCAACTAAAGTTGTTATACAAAAACAAATAGTTATAATCAATTTTGACTCTAACAAAGAGCGATAACATTTTTGTATTATAAAAGTATGAGAAGGATCTTTATTTATGTAACTTTATTTTTAACCGCTTGCGGAGGCGGGGGAGGGGGATCCGCGCCAGATAAAGATACTATCGTTACAGCTTCTACGGCCCCACCCCCACCCCAATCTGAACCAGGCTATACAATTTCAGGCGTGTTAACCGGATTAAATAGTATTCGGGATATAGAGTTAAAAGTTAATGACCAATCTTTATTGGTAAAAAGTGATGGAAACTTTTCTTTCAATAATAAATTACAAACTGGAACAGAATACGAGGTTGAAGTGGAGCGCGAGTCAGCCCGTCAAGATTGTGAAATTACAAATGAGAAAGGAACTATAGATTTAGAAAATATATCTAATGTAAGAGTTGTTTGCGAAGACGAAAAAAATCTCTCTCTCTTTTCATTAGATACATTGAATAAAATAAGATTGACTATGACCCTAGAGGAATGGTCGGCATTAGTATTAGACACTTCAAGGTCTAATTACAGCATTAGAAATGCTTCGGGTCCAGCCGGCTTTGCTTTAAGTTCCTGGACTCATAGTGAAGTGTATCGTCAAGCAGATTTTGACTTTATAGATGATGAAGGAATGGTTGTTGAATCCATAGAAAAAGTAGCCTTTAAGATGCAAGGCAATACTAGCCGACAATTTCCAGTTGATGATAGTGCAGAAGTGGCAGGAACTGGGCAATCTATTCCTCAAAGATTTAGTTTCTCTATTAAATTTGACGAAGAATTTGAAGACGATGAAAGCGTCTACTCGTGCATAGAAAGTAATGGAAATCCTGCTGCAGTAGACAATGACTCTTGTTTTAAAATTGTAGGTCAAGATATACCAGAATATAAAGAAGCTGATGGTAGGGAATTCAGGGATTTTGAAAAACTAAGGTTTAGATACAATAGGGATGATCCAACTTACCAAAGAGAAGTGCTAGCGCATGAAATTTTAAATCAGATTGGAGTACCAACAGCTAGAGCAACCCATATATCTATAGAATTTGTTATAACAGGTAAAGATGATCAAACTCTTTTCAATCAATCTTTACCTCAGACTTATGATATGGGAGTCTTTATCATGGTAGAACAGATAGATAAACCATTTTTAAAGAGCTACTTCGATAAGAATGGGTATTTATTTAAAGTAGGAGTTGGTAACCTTTCAGGTCTAGATGTGGTGGATGAGGACTGCATACCTTACGAAGATAGCGAACAATTTTTTAACAATGATTTTTGTATCATAGGTGTAGAGAAATCCGACCCTGAATCTAGAGAAGAATGGCTAGGAACAGAAAATTATCAAGACCCTGATTTCGTTAATTCAGCTATAAATAAAGAAGGAAATGCAGGAAATATTTCTCAATTTGTTCCTTATCAGCCATCCTATGATCTAAAAACCAAAAAAAAATCTCTAAAAGAAGCCAGAGCAGAATTGATTAGTTTTGCTAAGTTTGTTCAAACTTATCCTACCCCAGAACAGCTAGCTACTAGATTTGACGTGGAAGGGTTTATTAAGGCACAAGCAGCAGAGATAGTTCTTGGTGCAGTTGACCATTACGTTAGAGTTGCAAATAATTACTATCTTTATTTTAATGAGCCATCTAATAAATGGGTTTATATTCCTACCGATTTTGATTTTACTTTAATTGATATACCTAGTATTAACTGTGAAATAGAACCAGATCATCGCTTATGTAATACTGGTTTCTTAAATTTTAATAAAGCTTTTAGAGATATTATTCAAACACGGGCTTTCCCCACTAACGAACCTGAGTCTTTAAGTGGTTATCCAGATTGGGCAGGCAGACCTTTGTACCCTACAGGAATACCTTTATTGTGGACGTTAATATTTTCTAATACTACAAATCAAAATCTGCTATACCAAGAAATACAATCAATCCTTGACAATCAATTTGATTGGTTTGGATCTATAGGCCCTACCTTAGATTCAAGAGATAAGCGTATAAGATCTTCAATATTATCAACTGAAGCAAGCCTTGGTGGACTTTTAACTACTTGCGAACTAGTTTATAACTCTGAAGAAATAGCAGGTAATGAATCTCTATTTTGCGATAAAACTAAAGCCTCTATTAAACGTTTTATAGAAGAGCATTCTGCAGTTCTTCAAGAAGAAATAAATTTAAAAAGTAATTAAAAATTACCTACACAATTTGAGAGGAAGGCCTTTCTTTAATTTCTTGGATCCATCTGTTCAGGTTTTTATAATCTTCAGGAATTTCTATCTTAGCGGGACGACAAAAATCTATAGCGCAAAGACAGGTAATATCAGCTATTGAAAAGTTTTTTCCAGCTATATATTGCTTATCTGCGAGCTCTTTATCTAGGTACTTTAGTCTTTTTTCAGCAGCATCTTTTTGAACAAGTCCAAATGCAGTATTTTGTTTTTCTAGTTTAGAAAAGGCAGGGTGGGTATGTCTAAATGCTCCGGCAACTGTCATCAAGATCTCCAGCTCCATTTTTCTATTTTGCATCTCTATTACCACTTGCTCCATATCAGTTTTACCAAATAGAGACGGCTCTGGATTCAATAATTCAAAGTATCGGCATATTGCTACGCTCTCTAATAAAACTGATCCATCTTCTAAAACAAGAGCCGGCAATCTACTAAAAGGAGATATTTTTCTATATTCATCAGTCTTATGTTCCTGTTTCATTATAGAAATTTCTTGCATTGGTACATTAATTCCTTTCTCTGATAAGAATATTCTTACTCTTCTAGGGTTAGGGGCTCCTTCTGTTGTATAAAGTTTCATAATTAAATTCAATCTTTTTCTATAGAAAAACTATTATTAAGCCAATCTCCAAAACCTCCAGATAGAGAGTATGGATTGGTATAACCCATTTTTAATAAGTTATCAGCAGCTAAAGCAGATCTAAATCCTCCTTGGCAGTATAAAATAATATTAGCTTCTTTATGTGGAATGGTGTTTTCTATGTCTCTTTCGATAACCCCTTTACCAATGTGGATAGAATGAGGAATTCTTCCTTGCACCCATTCTCTATCTTCCCTTGTATCCACAATAAATATCTCTTCTTTATTCTGTATTTTGTTATTTAATTGATGAACATCAAGTTCTTTAACCCTGCTAAGGGCATCTTTAACTAAATCTAAGAAAGAATTATTATGTATCATAAGTTTATTATCTAAGCTAAAAGATAAAAATGAAAGCAGAAAGAATTAAGAAGCATGGAGCCAATTTTTAATTTGGCCTGGTTTATTAGTTGTTATGGAACTTAAACCTAATTCTGCATATCTTTTAGCCTGTTCAGGCTGATCAACTGTCCATACATGCACTTTCTTATTTATAGAGGTTAAAGAGTTAACAAAATTTTCTGTTAATCTGGGGTGTGCTTGTGCTCCGCATCCATCTATTCCTGTTTCTTTTAATTCTTCTGTAAGTTTTTCAATATCAACAGCAGTATGTTGATCAAAAGCAATAAGGTAATTAGCTTTTATTTTATTGAGAGTTTTTTTAACTTCTATCAGAATTTCTTTATTGAAGGAGATTATAGAAACCATTTCTTCACAAATTTTAGAGTTTCTTATTGTATTAATTAAGGGTTCTTTTCCTTCAATGCCACATTTTATTTCTATAAATATTTTCTTATTATGAGGTATATTTTCTAAAACTTCAGCAAGACTTGGAATGAATGAATCTGACCATTCTTTTCCTCTCCAAGACCCAGCATCTAATTTTGATATTTCTGCCATGCTAGATTCTTCTATTAATTTATCCGTGCCCGTGGTTCTTAGAAGGTTGCTGTCATGAAGACAAACTAAATTTCCATCTGCAGTCATTCTCACATCAACCTCTACACCGTCAGCTTGTTGTTTCCAAGCTTCCTTTATAGCTTCTAATGTATTTTCAGGAGCATCTTCTGATGCCCCTCTGTGACCTATTACATCAATCATCTAGTCCCAAGAAAGAGCACCACCAGTTTGGTACTCAGTTACTCTGGTTTCAAAGAAATTCTTTTCTTTACGTAGGTCCATTATTTCAGACATCCAAGGAAAAGGGTTCTCGGCATTAGGAAATTCTTCAGCTAAACCTATTTGGATTAAGCGTCTATTCCCAATATAATTCAAATATTCTTCCATCATGTTTGCATTCATACCTAGTACTCCTCTAGGCATGGTATCTCTCGCATATTCTATTTCTAATTGCATGCCTTGCAGAATCATACTTGCTGCTTGTTCTTGCATTTCTTCATCCCAAAGATGAGGATTTTCAAGTTTTATTTGATTAATTACGTCAATACCAAAATTAAGATGCATGGACTCATCTCTCAGAATGTATTGGAATTGCTCTGAAGTTCCCGTCATTTTATTTCTTCTTCCCATGGAAAGAATTTGGGTGAAACCACAGTAGAAGAATATTCCTTCTAGGACGCAATAAAAAGCAATTAAGTTTCGTAATAGTTTTTTATCTTCCTCTACCGTTCCTGTTTTAAAATTTGGATTATCTAATTCTTGAGTGTAAGCAAGAGCCCAAGAGGCCTTTCTAGCAACGGATGGAACTTCCCTATACATGTTAAATAATTCTGCTTCATCCATTCCTAATGATTGGATAACATATTGATAAGCGTGGGTATGAATAGCTTCTTCAAGACTTTGCCTAAGAAGATATTGACGGCATTCTGGATTAGTTAGGTGTTTATATACCGATAAAACAAGATTATTAGCAACAAGAGAGTCAGCCGTAGAAAAGAACCCTAAACTCCTCATTATAATTTTTCTTTCATCATCGGAGAGCCCTTCTTCTGATTTCCATAGGGCTATGTCTGCAGTCATATTTACTTCTTGTGGCATCCAGTGGTTAGCACTTCCATCTAAATATTTTTGCCAAGCCCATTCATACTTAAAAGGCACAAGTTGGTTAACATCAGCTCTACAGTTTATCATTGCTTTTTGATCAACATTAATTCTTGATGCTGAGCCAGCTAAAGCTTCTTCTCCTATTTGAGCATCAAAAGTTTTTATTGCTTCTTTTGCTTTATCTAATCTTGATCCTATTTTGTTAGAGTTTAGAGTAACTTGTAGGGCTGTCGTTTCTGGTTCAGGAGGAGAAATTATCTCTTTTTCTTGAGAAGCTTCTGAAGACGGCTTTACAAGAGTTGTTTTTTCTTTTGATTCAAATTCATCCCAATTTAGCATTTATATTCTCCTAATTTACTGACAAGCATCACAATCTGGATCTGTAATAGAACAAGTTTCAGGAAGAGGAGCAGCCTCTGAAGAAGTACTCACTGCATTTAATTCTCCTGTATGAATTGTTGATTTTTCTGCTGTTGTTGCCCCTTTTGATCTTAAGTAGTAAGTTGTTTTTAAACCTTTTAACCAAGCCATGCGATACATAACATCAAGCTTCTTTCCATTTGGTTCATTAATATATAAGTTAAGTGATTGACTTTGATCTATCCACTTTTGGCGCCTACTGGCAGACTCTATTATCCATTTTGGTTCTATATCAAAGGCTGTTGCATAGAGATTTCTTATCTGTTCAGGTATGCGAGCTATTTTATCTACATTTCCATCAAAGTATTTTAGGTCGTTTATCATGACGTCATCCCACAAACCTTCTTTTTTTAGAGCATTAACTAAATATAAATTTACCACTGTAAATTCACCCGAAAGGTTAGATTTAACAAATAGGTTCTGATAAGTGGGTTCTATAGACTGCGATACCCCTGTTATGTTTGCTATTGTTGCTGTTGGAGCAATTGCCATAACATTAGAGTTTCTCATCCCTTGTTTTTTTATTAATTCTCGAAGCTTTTTCCAGTCCAAGGTAGAACTATTATTCACATCAAAATAACCCTCACCACGGCTATCTTTGAGATTTTCAAGAGAATCTATTGGTAAGATACCTTGGCTCCATAACGATCCAGAGAAGCTACTATATTCCCCTCTTTCTTCTGCTAGATTGCTTGATGCTTTTATTGCATAGTAGCTGACCATCTCCATAGATTTATCAGCAAATTCTATTGCTTTCTCTGAAGCATAGGGAATGTTTAGAGCATATAAAGTGTCATGGAACCCCATTATTCCCAGCCCTATAGGTCTGTGTTTATTATTCGAATTTTCGGCTGCTTTTACTGCGTAATAGTTTATATCTATAACATTATCCAACATTCGTATTGCTGTATTGATGGTTGTTTCTAGTTTTTTTTCATCGAGTTCTCCATTTTTTATATGATGAGTTAAATTTACTGAACCAAGGTTGCATACCGCTATCTCTTCTTGATTAGTGTTTAGAGTTATTTCCGTACATAGGTTAGAAGAGTGGATAACACCTGCATGTTGTTGGGGTGACCTTATATTGCAGGCATCTTTGAAAGTTATCCAGGGATGACCTGTCTCGAAGAGCATAGATAGCATTTTTTTCCATAGTTCTTTTGCATCTACTTTTTTATAAAAAGTAATCTCTCCAGTTTTTGTTTTATTTTCATACTCCTCATAGCGTTCTTTGAATATTTGCCCATACATATCATGTAAATCCGGTGTATCATTAGGAGAAAAAAGTGTCCAGTGCTTACCTTCTGTCACTCTTTCCATAAATAAATCAGGAACCCAGTTTGCTGTATTCATGTCATGTGTCCTTCTTCTATCATCACCTGTATTTTTTCTTAGCTCTACGAATTCCTCTATATCTACATGCCAAGTCTCTAGGTAAGAACATACAGCACCTTTTCTCTTTCCTCCTTGGTTTACGGCAACAGCAGTATCATTGACTACTTTCAGAAAGGGCACTACTCCTTGTGACTTTCCATTTGTTCCTTTTATTTGTGATCCTAGTCCTCTTACTGGGGTCCAGTCATTTCCTAGTCCTCCCGCCCATTTAGAAAGCATTGCATTGTCTTGTATTGCTCCATATATACCATGTAAATCATCGGGAACAGTCGTTAGATAGCAAGACGATAATTGAGAATGCTTTGTTCCTGCATTAAATAATGTTGGAGTCGAGCTCATGTAGTCAAAACTAGAAAGTAATTTATAAAATTCTATAGCTTTGTTTTCTTTATCTTCTTCATCTAAGGCTAATCCCATTGATACTCTCATAAAAAATACTTGTGGTAACTCATACCTTATTTCATCGTCATGAATAAAGTACCTGTCATATAGTGTTTGTAGGCCTAGATATGTAAACTGATTATCTCTTTCTTTATCTAATGCTTTTCCTAATTTCTCTAGATCAAATAAAGATAGTTCTGGATTTAATATCCCATTTTTTATTCCTTTGTCTATAAAAGCTTTTAATGCAATAGGGTAGAGGCTTTGCATTTCTTGATGTGTTGCTGTTTTTGCTACCTCTAAGTATCGTAGAGTTTCTGTTCTTATATTATCTAGAAGAATTCTTGCGGTTGCATATGTATAGTTTGGTTCTTTTTCTACCAATGTTCTTGATGTCATTACTAGTGAAGTTTTAACATCTTCTAATGACACGCCATCATATAAATTTTTTTCCGCTTCTTTTACTATTTCTTCAGAACTCGTTCCTTCTAGTTCTGTACAAGCTTCTTGTACTACTTTTCTTATTCTTTCTATGTCTAGTTTCTCTTCTGTTCCGTCCTCTAGTTTTACTATTATTTGGCTTTTTTCTTTTGGCTCTTGTTTTGTCTGCTCGTTTTCTTCTTCTCTTCGTGCGTTCCTTCTATCTTCTCTGTAAAGCACGTATGTTCTTGCTACTTTCCTTTCTCCTGACCTCATAAGCTCGAGTTCCACTTGATCTTGGATTTCCTCTATATGTAGAGTTCCTCCTGACGGCATTCTCCTTTGGAATGTTTCCGTTATAGAGTTAGCATATTGATTAACTTTATCATGTATGCGTGTTGATGCAGCAGCTGCCCCTCCTTCTACTGCCAAGAATGCTTTTGTCATAGCTATTGCTATTTTTTCTGCATCGTATGAGACAACTGCTCCGTTTCTTTTAATCACTCTCATTTGTCCTGGTGCAATTGCTTGAGTTTTTTGGGGTGCTCTTTCGGGGATTTCTTTTTCTTCTGTTGTTGTTATTTCTTCTCTTCCTTCCATTTCTTTTGTTCCTTTTTTAATCACTACATGTAGTGCTTTTTGTTTCTTTATAACACAACTTATAGTGTTTTTGACTAAATTACAATACTATAAGTACAATTAATTTTTGTTTGTTTCTTGTGGATAAGTTGTTAGCTTTAGTTTAGCGTTATAATCTGCTATATGAATAAGAAAATAGTAGCTATAGATCAAGGTACTTCTAGCACTAGAGCAGTTCTTTATGATGATAATTTCCATTTTTTATCTTCAGTTCAAGAAGAGTTTAGTCAGTTTTATCCTGAAGATGGTTGGGTTGAACATGATCCGGAAGATATATTAAATTCTGTTTATTCGGTTACTAAAAAACTCTTTCTTGAGTCAGGTATCAATCCAGCAGATGTGGCATCTATAGGTATCACTAATCAAAGGGAGACCACTCTTGTATGGGATAGATTATCCGGCAAAGCTATTTATCCCGCTATAGTTTGGCAAGATCGTAGGACCGCTTCTTTTTGTGAAGAATTACGCTCTTTGGGCTTGGAAAAAGAAATTCAGTCTAAAACTGGATTATTAATAGATCCTTATTTTTCTGCTTCTAAAGTTTCTTGGGTTTTGGATAATGTGGAAGGAGCTAGGAGGAAAGCTGAAAATGGAGACTTAGCTTTTGGCACTGTAGATTCTTTCTTACTCTGGCATCTCAGCTCGGGTAAAGTTCATAAAACGGATGTTACAAATGCTTCAAGAACTATGCTTTTCAATTTAATGGAAAATAAATGGGATAGTGATCTTCTTAAGCTTTTTAATATTCCTGATAATATGCTTCCTTTGGTTTGTGATAATGTTGATGACTTTACTGATACAGATTTGTTTGGTGGTTCTATTAATATCGGTGGTGTTGCTGGCGATCAACAGGCAGCTTTAATAGGTCAATGTTGTTTTAAAACTGGTGAAGCTAAGAGTACTTTCGGTACAGGCTGTTTTGTTTTAGTTAATACTGGCGACGAGATGCTTCTTTCTAAGAATAAGCTTATCTCTACTATAGCCTATAGAATTAATGGTAAGACAATTTTTGGTTTGGAGGGAAGCGTTTTTGTAGCTGGTTCTGCAGTTCAATGGTTAAGAGATAATTTAAATTTTTTTAGTAACTCTGGCGAAACAGAAGAATTAATAAAATCTGCGGCTAGTTCATCTAACGTAGTTGTTGTTCCTGCTTTTACAGGATTAGGTGCACCATATTGGGATGCTGATGCAAGAGGAGCTATATATGGTTTAACAAGAGATTCTGGTATTCCTGAAATTACTTTGGCAACTCTTGAATCAATTGTTTTTCAAGCTAAAAGTTTGTTAGATGCAATGAAGAAAGATGGTGCTAACTTCTGTGAGCTAAAAATTGATGGAGGCATGGTTGCTAATTCCTGGTTTAATCAAGAGTTATCAAATTGTCTAGGAATAGACGTCAAAAGACCTAAAAATATAGAGACAACTTCTTTAGGGGCTGCCTATTTAGCGGGACTTAAAGCTGGCATATGCTCAGATTTAAATTCTTTAACAAATTTTTGGTCAAGCGATCAAGATTTTGTACCTTTAGCATCTGGAACTAATAATTCTTTAAGCAAATATAAATTATGGTGTAAAGCGGTGGAGAGAACTAAGAGTAAATTTTAGTTATTTATAAGATATATTAGCAAACTCTTTTGCACATGAAGTCTGTTTTCTGCTTGTTCCCAAACAAAACTCCTAGAGTCATCTAACATCGTTTCTGAAATTTCTTGACCTCTTTGAGCTGGCAGGCAATGTAAAAAAATAGCATCTTTATCAGCCCTGTCCATTAGTTCTGGTGTAACTTTATACTCCTGAAGCATTGTAGTTTTTTTTGATTTATGTTCCTCATCACCCATCGAGATCCAAACATCTGTTGTTACAAGATGACTTCCCTCTGTAGCATTTTCAATAGATTCGTAAAAAGTTACTTTTGAGTTATTAGGCAAGTTTATATCTTGTGATAATTCTTCTGGACAAGCTATGTGCAGTTCAAAGTCTAATAAATCTGATGCTTCTATGTAGGTTTTGCACATGTTATTGCAATCTCCAATCCAAGTTACTTTCTTACCTTTGATAGCCCCTCTATTTTCTGTATAAGTTAGTAAGTCTGCTAGCAATTGGCAAGGATGAGAAAGATCGGTTAGTCCATTAATGATTGGAGATGACGAAGCTTCTGCAAAGTCTGTAATTGTTTTATGGTTCAAAGTTCTTAACACTATTGCATCTGCCATTGAACTTATGACTTTCGCTGTATCTTGTATTGGTTCTCCTCTTCCTAATTGAAGGTCTTGTATAGATAGAAAACTAGCTTTACCTCCCAGTTGACTCATAGCAACTTCAAAAGATACTCTAGTTCTAGTAGAGGATTTTTCAAATATTAGTGCTAAGTATTTTCCTTGAAGTTCAGTTGAATAAGAATTTTTCTTCTTTCTAGAAATAGCATCTAGTATAATGGATTCGATCTCTACTGAAGTTAGGTCACCAAGTTTGAGGAAATGTTTAGTCATGTTTTTTTATATGATTAAACAAGATAATTGTATAGATTATCGTGCTAGCTTTCAAATAATGATATCCTTCTTTTTTTTTATTTATAACAAAAAATGGCAAAATATATAGTTAAGCCTCTGAGTAGTATTTCTGAGATAGGTCTTAAAAAGCTAGATAAGACGGATTGCACTTTAGATAACAGTACATCTTCTCCTGACGGAATCTTGATTAGAAGTACTAAGATAGATGGTGATAATTTAAGCAATAGTTTACTTGCTATATCTAGGGCAGGCGTAGGAGTAAATAATATACCACTTCAGGCTTGTTCAGATAAAGGTGTAGTAGTGTTTAATACCCCAGGAGCTAATGCAAATGCAGTTAAAGAGCTTGTACTAGCAGGCTTAATGCTGTCTTCTAGAAATGTTTATTCTAGTATAGATTTTGTAAATAAACTTGGCCATCTAAAAGATATGAAAGATTTAGAACCTTTCTTAGAGGAAAATAAAAAACAGTTTAAAGGAAAAGAATTAGCTGGTTCTACTTTAGGTGTCATTGGTCTTGGAGCAATTGGCTCAAAAGTTGCTGGTATGGGTGTTGCTTTAGAAATGGAAGTTTTTGGATTTGATCCAGCTCTTTCAGTAGAAGCTGCATGGAAATTACCTAGTCAAGTTTTACCAGTAGAAAATATGGAAGATATTTTTAAGAATTCTGATTTTATTTCAGTCCACATTCCAGCGCTTGAAACAACCAAGGAAATTATAAATAACAATTTATTCAAATATTCAAAAGGAGCTTCTCTTCTAAATTTTGCAAGACACGAGGTAGTTAATACAGAGCATGTTATTGAAGCTCTTGAAAGCAATAACTTAGGAAATTTTATTACTGATTTCCCAACCCCTGATTTGATATCTAGGAGCGTTGAAAAAAAGGATGTCATTTTATTACCTCATATTGGAGCCAGCACTAAACAAGCAGAAGAGAATTGCGCTGTTATGGCAGTTGACCAAATGGTTAATTTCTTGGAAACAGGCAATATCAAGAATTCTGTAAACTTTCCTGATGTGCAAGCAAATAGGACAACAGATTATAGAATTACGATCACAAATAAAAATGTCCCAGCTATGATAGGTCAAATTGCTACGGCATTAGGTGAGTTAGGTTTAAATATAACTGATATGATAAATGTCAGTAGAGGAGATATTGCTTATAACTTAATAGATATTGAGAACGAGGTGAAAGATGAAGCAATTCTATCTTTAGATAAAATTGAGAATATTATTAATGTACGTTTAATTAGGTAAAGATTTATATCAATTCTGCTAAGACTTTTTCACTGTAAGGGGCGATATCTTTCAATCTTCCTTCTCTCATTTTTATAACCCATTCAGGATCTGCTATAAGAGCACGACCAACTGCTACCATGTCATATTTATTTCCATTAATATCCTCAATAGCTTTTTCTATACTTACTGGATCTGCTAGTGCAGTCATATTTATAAAACCATCTCCTTTAGATTCAAGGCCCACGCTTCCAACAGTTATGGTAGGAAGCCCCGTTATTTTTTGAGCCCAGTAAGCTAGATTATTATCTGATCCTTCAAATTCTGGTTCCCAAAATTTTCTGTTACTAGCATGCAAGAAATCTAATCCTGAACTTACTATTGGCATTAAAAGCTCCTCCAATTCTTGAGGATTACGAGCAAGTCTTGCTTCAAAATCTTGTTGTTTCCATTGAGAAAACCTTAATCCTACTATGAATTTATCACTAACATTTGATCTTATAGATTCGGTAACTTCTTTTGCAAATTGAGATCTTTTTCTTATTGATCCTCCGTACTCATCATTCCGTCTATTCAATGTCTCCCAAAAAAAATTATCAACTAGGTATCCGTGTGCTCCATGTATTTCTATTCCATCGAAACCTATTTCCTCACACCATTTTGCATCTTGCCCAAAAGCATCTACTAATATTTTTATGTCATCTTGAGTTACTTCATGCGCTTCACTTCTATTTTTAGATGAAAAATTAGACTTTAAATCTCTAGACGATTTATCAGTGTCAGAACTTGACTTAATAGTTTCAATATTTTTAGCAGTTGCTTCGTCGGCCACTCCTTTGCGCAAACCGGAGGGGGTATAACCTGGAACATCAGGATCAGGATTCATTCCAATTTTTCTCATTGCTCCGCTATGCCATAATTGAGCTATAACTGAGCCTCCATTTTCTTTAATTTTGCTTACCACTAACTTCCATGCATCTCTAGATTTTTCAGTGTCTAGCCTAGGAACATTGGGATAACTGCTCGAAGCAATGTGACTTACCTCTATACCTTCAGTTATGATAAGTCCTACTTCTCCCTTTGCTCTTCTTTCATAATACTCTGCGACATCTATACCAGGAACGTTTCCTGGTGACATGCTTCTGGTCATTGGAGCCATGACTATCCTATTTCTCAATTCCAGATTTTTTAATGTATATGGTTTAAAAAGCATAAATTTATTTGTAGTTTAAAGGAGTTTTAGTTTGCAATAATACTATTTTTTTCTTTAAAACACCTTTTGTATAAACATTATAGAGGTACTCTATTGATATAAACTCTCCACATCATAATATAAAAACAAGTCATATAAGTCATAATTAATATTTATATTAGTTGTGAATTATAAATATCATGTAACTTATTGTTTTAATTGGTTATTATTTTTTTGTATAAAAATTAATCAATTTTAAGTAAGCTTTATTTATTAGGCTCTATAGATAATAGTTTCATTCTATCCAAAGACTTATCCACAGTTTTTGTGGATAATATTTCTTTTGTTTTTATATTCTATATATGTATTTCAAAAATTCTATAATGCATAAGCATTTTAGCTTTCAATAAAGAAGTAAGATAATTTATGTATGAAATTTCGCGATGATAAGTAGAGGAAAATACGAAACACTTTTAAGTGGAACTTGGGCTTATCTTCTAAAGGATGAGTTTGATAAAGCTTATATGAAGGAATTAGATCTCTTCTTAGAATCAAATAATTCTGATAAAATTTTTCCAGAGAAATCAAAAGTTTTTGAATCTCTAAACTTGACTTGTTTTGAAGAAGTAAAAGTTGTAATTTTAGGACAAGATCCTTACCCAGGAGAGAGCCTTGCTCATGGTCTAGCTTTCTCTGTAAAAAAAGGAAAAAAAATTCCTCCATCTTTAAAGAATATTTACAAGGAAATTAGAAATGATATTGGAGTAAAGGATTTTTCGCATGGATATTTAGGTTCATGGGCTGCACAGGGTATTTTGCTTCTAAACAATGTCCTTACTGTGGGTAAAAATAAATCTAATTCTCATAGAAATAAAGGTTGGGAGGTTTTTACGGATAAGATTATCAATCTCCTAAATACTAAAAATAATATAGTATTTATACTTTGGGGAAAGAATGCAGCTATCAAGGGAAAAAATATAGATGCTTCAAGACATCTTATTTTAAAGTCAGCTCATCCTTCGCCTTTGTCTGCTTATAGGGGTTTTTTTGGAAATAAGCATTTTTCTCAATGTAACAATTTCTTAATCCAAAAGGGAATTAAGCCAATCAATTGGAAGGTCTAAGGTATAGAAATTGTTGAATTTCTTTGGCCACTCCTTCCCAGCTTGTAAAATTATTGAGATTCGAATTATAGATATCTGGAGGAATATTCACTACTCTAATTAGCTTTCTTCTAATTTTATTTGTACTATCAAGATCAAAGTCTAGAATGTTCATGCAACCAGGAACCTGATCAAATTTAGCTGCACCTGAAATTGGCATATCACTCATCCAGCTAAGAATGACAGAATTTACACCACCATGAAGAATTAGAGCCATAGAGCTCCATTCTTCTTTCAAAATAGACTCGAGTTTTGAAATAACTCTTTTTTTAACTGTTAAATATTTTTCACCCGAACCAAAGAATTTATCTTCTTCAGAAGTTATATTCTCAAAATGATAGGCGATATCTTTTGCTATATCAGGTTTTTTAGTATTTTTTTCAGTACCGCCTTTGATTTCTTCTAGTTCTGGATAAATTAAAAGTTTTAGATTTCTTCTTTTATGTAAAAGTTCCGCAGTTTGTTTTGTTCTTAAAAGACCTGAACAACCAATCCTATCAAAAATAAATTTTTTTGTATTTGTATCAATTAATTTAGCCTCTTTGAGACCTTTCTTTGTTAGAGAAACTTCCGTAGGGTTCTTAACGGGTTGATTTTCTTTATTTAAGTAGCTTACCTCCCCATGTCGAAAAAGGAATATTCTTTTTCTTTTTAATCCATCAAAAGATTTCATTTCTTTAAACGTATACTTGAACCAGTCTCTTTTACAATGAGGTTCTTCCCAATTAAAAAATGATTATCTACAGAACTAGAATTTTTCAAAGAAACCAGAATATCAGATTTATCACCTTTCACTCTTAGACCAATAATATTTCCAAGCTTCCCTCCTTTCTGGCTAGTTTCATCTTTTGTTTCTTCAGTTATATTCATATTTAATTTTAGATTAGTATCTGAGCATCTTCCTTTATAGATTCGAGGCAGAGTCTTTGCCCTATAGTTCATTCTTGCTACTATTTCCTGACCTGTATAACACCCTTTAGTAAAGTCTATTCTTTCGTTCAGATGATAGTTAAGCTCATGAGGAGTATAGATTTCTGAAGTTTCAAGACAAATTTCAGGGTTTAAGGAGGAAATATTCATAGAATCCCATATGTCAGAATCATTAGAAGGTTTAATATCTATACTTTGGTTAGTCCTATTCACGATAATATATCCTGAGTTCAAGGACTTGGTAATTATAAAATGTTCTTTTCTTTCAGTATTTCTTTCTTTTGAAAATCTAAACTGGCTTAGTGTGTTATTTAAATATAATTCTTTTAATCCTATGTATGTCCATTCCAAAGAAATATCTTTCATAGATACTTTATAAAATGGACTATACTTCTCAAGAGTTTCTTGGGTCTTTTTTAGGACGTCTTTTGACATGATCAACCAAAATCCTTGTTCATTATCTAGGCTTCGTGTAACAATGAAACTGCTTATAATCCTGCCTTTGATATTGCATAAAGCTCCGTGAAGAGAGTAATTTAGTTTCACTTTCTCAATATCTATTGTTATTTGACCTTGTAAGAGCTCCTTTGCACCAGAACCTAATATTTCTAGCATTCCTAGTTGTTTTAAATTGATAGCATTAGGTGAAGGCATAATTATTGGTTATTCTATATTATTATAATGATTGAATGATATGACTAAAGAGAATAATAAAATCAAGTGGAAGTGCAGAAGGGGCCTTTGGGAACTAGACATAATACTGTCGAAATTTGCTGAGTTTAATTACCCTCTCTTAAGTAGTGACAATAAGTTCTTATTTGAAGAGTTAATAGATCATGAAGATGTAGATCTTTTGAGCTGGCTAGTAACTGGGGACAAGGCGGATGATATTTCAAGACAAGGTATTATTGACATAGTGCTTATAGCACATACAGGAAGAAATAATTAACTTCACAAGTATTATAGAAGTGCTAAAAAAGATGGGAAATAGTTTGAACTTTCATCTAAAAATGTAGTCATATTGAGACCAGATATGAAGAAAGATAATAAAGGTGCAGATATATTGCTTGTAAGAAGAGCAAAGAAAGGTGATTTTAGAGCTTTTGATTTACTCGTGATTAAGTATCAGGCAAAAATTATTTCAATTTCTCAGAGGTTAGTAAAAGATATAAATATTGCTGAAGATATGGCTCAGGAGACATTCATAAAGGCTTACAAGGTGCTTGATTCATTTAGAGAAGAAAGCGCCTTTTATACTTGGATTTATCGTATAGCAGTTAATACGTCTAAGAATTATCTTATCTCAAGAGGTCGCTTTAAAGAGAATACAGAATCTGAAATGCATACAGACTTTTCTAATTCTATTCTTGAGCTTGAAGGACAAGATTCTCCAGAAGATCTACTTTTAGCAGATAATTTAAAAGATTTAATTAATGCTGAGCTTAATGATTTACCAGAAGAAATAAGGACTTCCCTCACTTTAAGAGAATATGATGGATTAAGTTATGCAGAAATATCAAATATATTAGATTGCCCTGTAGGAACGGTAAGATCGAGGATATTCAGGGGTAGAGAAGTCCTATCGCAAGCTATTAAAGAAAATATTTTAGTAAAAAAATCAATAAATAAATATTATGAAGAAACTTGATAATCATGGAATAAAAGAGAGAATTTCAGCTCTTATGGATGGCGAAGTATCTGAATTTGAAGCTAGAAGAGTACTTAAGGAGATAGACCAAGATCCTAGCTTGAGAGAGTATTGGATAAATTTACAACTTAGTTCTGCTGTTTTAAGAGGTGAGTCTTTATCGCATCATAATAAAGACGTATCTACAATGGTAGCAACTAGCTTAATGCAACCAAATTTAAGTGAAAAGGATTTATTTAACTTAGTACAAGAAAAATATAGAATTCCAAAATATACAACCGCTTTTGCTGCAGGTTTCTTATTAATAACTGTAAGTGCTTACTCATTGAAAGATATTTTTGTAAGTAGTCCAAATTTCTCAGATGTTACATCTCTACAAATAGAAAATATAGTATCAAGCTCTGAAGCACTAGATGTACTTAAGAAAGCAACTTTAGGTTTAGATCTAGAAATGAAGGAATTTAAGTCTGGTCAAGAAGGTCAAATATATGCCAACTATAAGAGCAAAGTTTCTGGCCGACCTTTTATGGTTAGTTTATCTCCTATCTCTGCAGTTTCAAATCAAGCATTAAATTCAGACCTTTTAAAAGTTGCTGTAGTTATAAAAACTAAAAAAGGCATTTTTCTTTTAGATGTAAAAGGAGATGTTTCCCAACAGGAAAAGTCTATAATACTCCATAATGCTAACTTTATAGCTTCGCCTTCTAATTAAATATCAGGAATATATATGCGCACTTATTGCTTGAATGCATTTAAATTACTTTCAATAAATTTATTATTTATCGTTACAATAAATGCTGCTGATCTACCAGACTTTACCTCTTTAGCTGAAGATTCTTCTCAAGCAGTGGTGAACATTAGAAGTTCTAAGACAATATCTAATTCCAGATTTAATCAGTTTGGGGATAGAGGTTTCAATAATCCCCAGTATGATGAGTTTTTTAAAAGATTCTTTGGTGATCCTAAAGGGAGAGGTCCTAGAGAAAGGAATGTAAGCTCAGCAGGATCAGGTTTTATTATTTCTCAAGATGGATATATTTTAACTAATAGTCATGTAGTGGAGGGGGCTGATGAAATAAAAGTTAGCTTAAGCGATAGAAGAGAATATGAAGCTATTTTAGTAGGACTTGATGAAAAGGCTGATGTAGCATTATTGAAGATAAAAGCTGAAGGGCTTCCTCAAGTTAAGATAGGTACATCAGACCTTTTAAAGGTGGGTGAATGGGTGGTAGCAATTGGTTCTCCTTTTCAATTAAATTTTTCTGTCACTGCGGGAATAGTTAGTGCGAAAGGACGGAGTATACCAAATGGTTCTGATTCGACTTATGTTCCTTTTATACAAACAGATGTAGCTATAAACCCTGGAAATTCAGGAGGTCCTCTCTTTAATTTATCAGGAGAAGTGGTAGGGATAAATTCACAGATTTATACTAGGTCAGGAGGTTATATGGGAGTTTCCTTTTCAATACCTATTGATTATGCAATGGATATTGCAGACCAGTTAAGATCTCAAGGGAAAGTTTCAAGAGGCTGGTTGGGAGTCAGTATTCAAGAAATTACTAGTGACTTAGCAGAAGGTCTAGGGCTTGATTCTCCCAAGGGAGCATTAGTTAGCCAAGTAATGCCAGATAGTCCGGCAGAGAAAGCAGGGCTTAAAGAAAGAGATGTGATAATAGAATTTGATGGAAATGAGATAATTTATTCAGGTGATCTTCCACAAACGGTGGGTGCTATTAAGCCAGACACAAAAGTTTCAGCTTTGGTATATCGAGATGGTCGTAAGAAGCAAATCAAAGTTGTTGTAGGAGAATTATCTTCAAATAGTTCTCTAGAACTTTCTCAGGAATCAAGTTTAAATCCATTAGGTCTTTCGTTGAAGTCTCTCTCATCTGAAGACAAAAGAAACCTGAAGATACTAAACGGAGTAAAGGTTATTGGAATAGAGGCTGATAGTATAGCTTTTAATGCAGGTATTAAGATAGGAGATGTAATTACTTCTTTAGCCAATAAATCAGTACGAACTGAAACTGATTTTTTATCAATAGTAAGTAAATTAGAGCCAGGTAAGAATTTTACAATTCGCATTATTAGAAACGGAAATGCAATATTTTTTAGCTTAAAGCTTTTAAAATAGCTATCCTTGTCTCTAACTTAATCTTTTATAGGTAGTTCTTAGATGGGAATTCGAAATTTTTGTATTATTGCACATATTGATCATGGCAAATCAACTTTGGCTGATAGGATTATAGAACTCTGCGGCGGTTTAACGGATAGAGAAATGGTAGATCAGGTTTTAGATACTCTGGAATTAGAAAAAGAGAGGGGTATCACAATAAAATCTCAAAGTGTTAGTCTTCAGTACAAGAGTCAAAGCGGTCAATCTTTTGAGCTAAATTTAATAGACACACCAGGCCATGTTGATTTTGCGTATGAGGTTTCTAGATCTTTAGCGGCTTGCGAGGGAGCAATACTATTAGTAGATGCCTCTCAGGGGGTTGAGGCACAGACTTTGTCAACTTGTTATAGCGCTATTGAGCATGGTTTAACTTTATTTCCAGTATTAAACAAAATTGATTTAGACCAATCTGATCCAGAAAGAGTTAAAAAAGAAATTGAAGAAATTATAGGTATCAGTGCAGAAAATGCTCCTTGTATAAGTGCTAAAAAAGGTGAAGGAATAATAGAAGTTCTTGAAAAAGTAATAATAGATATTCCTCCTCCTAATCTTCAAAAAGACGATCCTTTAAAGGCATTAATTATTGATTCTTGGTTTGATAACTATTTGGGTGTTGTTTCTTTAGTAAGAGTTGATAGTGGTGTAGTTAAAAGAGGTGATGTTATTCAGTCATCTACAGTAGAAGAGAAGCATACTGTTGATAAGATAGGTATCTTTAGTCCTAAAATGACAGATCTTAATTCTCTTTCTTCAGGTCAGGTAGGTTTTATATGTGCCAGCATTAAGGATATAAGAGGAGCGCCAGTAGGAGATACGATTATGCATGCAGGTTCAGGAGTTTCTAGTTTACCTGGGTTTAAGAAGGTCAATCCTCAAGTTTATGCCGCTTTATTTCCTCAAAAGTCTGATGATTTTGAAGCATTTCGTGAAGCACTAGAGAAGCTTTGTATTAATGACGCATCGTTGACTTATGAACCCGAACAGTCAAAAGCGTTAGGAGCTGGTTTCAGATGTGGCTTCTTAGGAACTCTCCACATGGAAATAGTCTCTGAAAGATTAGATAGAGAATACGGAATAAGTCTAATTACAACAGCCCCAACGGTTGCCTACGAAGTTGAAGATAATAAAGGAAATATTTTGAAAGTCTCCAATCCAAGTGAGTTCCCTGATACTACTAGGATATCTTCTCTTCACGAACCTATAGCAAGAGCTAATATTTTATTACCAGCGACTTATATAGGTTCCATTATGAATCTTTGTAATGAGAGGAGGGGCACCCAAGTTTCTATGCGTTATCTTGGTGGTCAAGTTGAGCTCATTTATGATCTCCCGCTTAGTGAAATAATAGTAGATTTTTTTGATAGACTGAAATCAACAAGCAAAGGCTATGCTTCTTTAGATTACTCATTGGTCAGATATGAAAAGAGTGACGTTATCAAATTAGATGTTTTATTAAATGGAGAGAAAGTAGATGCATTAGCTATGATGGTGCATAGATCTGTATCTATCTCAAAGGCAAAGAAGTTAACTGAATCATTGAAAGAAGTTATTCCTAGGCAACAAATAGATGTTGCTATTCAAGCAGCAATTGGAGCTAAGATTATTTCAAGACAAACTGTTAAAGCTTACAGAAAAGATGTTACAGCTAAGTTGTATGGGGGAGATGTAACTCGTAAAATGAAATTATTAGAAAAGCAAAAAGCTGGTAAGAAAAGAATGAAACAAATTGGAAGGATTGATATTCCTCAAGAAGCTTTTTTAACCGTCTTGAGAGTAGACAGCTAATATGGTTAATTATTTAATATTTTTTCTCACTCTTGAGTTCCTCTTCTATTTTTCTTGGGTTTATTTTCTACGGAACGAAGGGTTAGACGATAAAAGAAAGAAAAAATATCCACCTTACATATCGTCTATTTTGACTAATGCAATGCTCTTAATAGCTCTTTTGATATTATGGCAAATATACAAGTTAAATCTGGATTTTGGACTAGTTCTAGGAATTGCAACAATAATTGCAGCATTTTCATGGTTATTAGGAAGCATTACAAAGATACTTTTACTTAAGCAAGAAAGCATATCTTATTTTTTTATTTTGATATTTATCTTTTGCTTAAGGTCTTTCCTTTATGAGCCTTATCAAATTCCATCAAGTTCCATGTATCCTGGTTTGCAGGTTGGAGATTTTGTTTTAGTAAATAAGTATGCTTATGGATTGAGATTTCCAACTGCTAAGAAAACTTTTCTTAAGGTAGGAAAGCCTTCTAGGGGAGACGTAGCTGTATTTATGCCGCCTCATACTATTTGTAGTGTCTCAGCTTTGGAGTCACGCCCTGATTTAGGTTTATTAAACTTAGATGAGAGCCAAGTATTTATTAATAGATTTAATAGATTACAGAAGAATAGGTGCACCACATTAGGAATAAAGTATGTCAAAAGGATTATGGGAGTACCTTTTGATGAAATTGAGCTAAAAGGTTACTCCTTATTTATAAATGGAACAGAAGTGCCAAACGAGGTTTTAAGTGTAAATGGAGTTGAAAGCCTTGTTCAAGAAACTATAAATAAACAGATTTTTGTAACCAAGAGAGTTGGAGAATCTTTAAATCAAAAATTTAAATGGGTTATTCCAGAAGGCCATTATTTAGCTTTAGGTGACAATAGAGATAATAGCCTAGATAGCAGAGCTTGGGGTTATTTTTCAGAAAAGAGACTTGTTGGAAGAGCGGATTATATATGGCTACATTGGTCTGAAGTCTTACCGTCTTTTAATAGAAATAGGTCTATTCATTAATATTGTGAGCGCCCAAAAGGTTATAAGTAAATATTTAGGTTATCAATTTAAAGATATTGATTTGTTAAATTTAGCGTTAACACATAAAAGTTACTCTCAGAAAAATAATGAAAAGTTAGAGTTTTTTGGTGATTCAGTTCTATCTATGGTAATTTCTGAACTATTAATTAATATGTACCCAGAATTTAATGAGGGTGAATTATCTTTGTATAGAGCTTCATTAGTTCAAAGGGAAGTCCTAAATGAATTAGCTGAATCATTAGGCATAGATAAAGTGATGATCTTAGGAGAAGGTGAATCAACTGATGGTAATTCTATAGCAGGGAATGGACTCGAAGCTATATTAGCCGCAATTTATTTAGATTCAAACTTCAAGGCGTGTAAAGAAGTTATTTTAAAACTTTTCTTATCTAGATTAGAAAAATTGCAATTAAAAGAAAATGTTAAAGATCCAAAGACAACTTTGCAGGAGTATCTGCAAAAAAAGAAAATAAATCTTCCTCAATATACAAGAAAAAATTCCAACATTAATGCTAAAGAATTTAAGGTTGTTTGTGTCATAAAGGAATTAAAGATTGAATCCAATGGTTACGGGAGTAATACTCATAAAGCTGAAATGGATGCTGCTAAAGAAGCTTTAAAATTGATTGTAGATTCATGAAAGACGAATTATCTAAAAGTGGAATGATTTCTGTTATAGGGAGGACGAATGTAGGTAAATCTACTTTGATAAATAAGATTCTTGGACAGAAGGTTTTTATCACATCTCGAAAACCTCAAACAACGCGGAATAGGCTACTAGGTATAAAAACAAAGGGTCACTCTCAGGCCGTTTTTATAGATACACCAGGAGTTCATTCAGGCGAAAATAGAGCTCTAAACAAATACATGAATAAGTTAGCTTTTAATTCTATTCTAGGCGTAGATATAGTAATTTTTATGTTAGATAGCCTGAAGTGGACAGATCAAGATCAGTTAATTCTAGATAGGCTACCTAAGGATTTATCTCATGTGCTTTTAGTTATTAATAAAGTTGATCTAATAGACAATAAAAAAGATCTCCTACCACACATAAAGAAGCTTTCTAATAGTTATGATTTTAAAGAAATTATTCCTGTTTCCTCCCTTCACAATCAAGGTTTAACAACTTTGGAGAATATAATCTTTTCTTTACTGCCAGAGCGTATTCATGACTACCCAGAGGATCAAATAGCAGATGTACCTGAGAAGTTTGTAGTAAGCGAATTAATCAGAGAGAAATGTATAACAAGAGTAGGTGATGAAATACCTTATAGAATTTCTGTAGTGATCGATTCTTTTATTCCAAAGGAGTCATTAATTGATATATCAGCAATTCTATATGTTGAAAAAGATACACAAAAAGGGATACTGATTGGCCACAAAGGAGAGAAATTAAAGTCTGTAGGAAGTGCTGCTAGAAAAGAGATTGAAAAATTTTTAGAATCTAAGGTGATGCTTAGGTTGTGGGTAAAAGTAAGAAAAGATTGGACTAACGACTCTTCTTTGCTTAGCGCTTTTGGTTATTCAGATGATTAGTAAATTTTCCTTACAGCCAGCAGTGGTTTTGCATAAAAGACCTTATAAAGAAACTAGTTATATTATAGATTTTTTTACTAGGGAATTCGGTAGAGTTTCAGCGGTAGCTAATGGAATAAGGAGACCCAAGAGCCCTCTTAGGGAAACGTTTTCTCCTTTTTCTGTTTTATTAATTACTTGTGGAGGTAAGAATAATTTAAAAAAACTCTTTGATTCAGAGGTGAGATATAGACCTGACTATATTTCTAATAAGACTTATTCGTGTTTAATTTACTTAAATGAATTAATCATGGCTTTTCTTCACAAAGAAGACCCTTATTTAAATTTATTTGATAATTATGTTCATATTTGCAAGTATATGCCCCAAATTGAAGTGCAAGCAGAAATTGAAAAGTATCTAAGAAGATTTGAGCTAACTCTGCTGCAAGAGATAGGCTATGGAATAGATTTAGAGAAAGATGCTGATTCTGGTGAAGAACTTAATTCTAATTTATTTTATGAGTTTGACCCAATGACTGGTTTCATTAATAGAGATCATTTGAAATCAATAAATGATCAAAACTTTAAGGGTGAAGATATTATTAACTTTTCTAAAGGAATTTTTGATTCTAACAGGACCAGAAAAACAGCAAAACAGATAACTAGAAAAGCAATAGATTTTCATTTAGATGGTAAAGAGATTAAGAGTAGAGATTTTTTCCTAGCAGGTGCAAAATGATAAAAGGAATTGGTACAGACATTATTGAGAAGAGAAGAATAGCGAAAGTCTACATTAAGTATGGCGATAGGTTTCTCAGAAGAGTTCTTTCAAGAAAAGAGTTAAATGAATTTAATATTAAAAAAACAGAGCAAAAAAGAATTAGTTATTTAAGTAATAATTTTGTTGCTAAAGAGTCTATCTCAAAAGCTATGGGAATAGGATTATCTGCCGGTCTCTCTTTAAAAAAAATTGAAATCATAAGAGATAAATATGGTGCTCCTAAAGCAAAATTACTAGGAAATTTTGCAAAAGAAAATATAGGCATAAGTGTAAGTATTTCTGATTCAAAAAGCTTTTCTATTGGTTTTGCTGTCATCGAAGGTTAAGAGCCATATGAATATTATACTGTTGGGTCCACCTGGAGCAGGAAAAGGAACACAAGCTGAAGCTTTATGTAAAAATTTAAATATTCCTCATATTTCAACAGGTAATATGCTTAGAGAGGCAGTTAAAGCAAAAACTTCTCTTGGTCTTGAAGCGAAGAATTTAATAGATTCTGGAGTCCTCGTTTCTGATGAATTGATTATTGGATTGGTTGTAGAAAGGATTCAGTATAATGACTGTGAATTTGGTTTTTTATTTGATGGCTTCCCTCGCACAATCCCTCAAGCTCAAGCGTTAATTGATAAATCTATAGCTATAGATTTTGTTGTTGAAATATTTGTTCCTGATGAAACTATCATTAGTAGAATGACAGGAAGGAGAGTGCATCTGAATTCAGGGAGAAATTATCATGTTAAGTACAATCCTCCAAAGGTTGAGAATATTGATGATATTACAGGAGAAGTTCTTATTCAAAGAGAAGATGATAAACCTGATACTGTCAAAGATAGACTTAAAGTTTATGGCAATCAAACCATGCCACTTATTCAGTTTTATTCAAAGCTATCATCTTTTGATTCTCAGAAAACCAATAATTTAAATTATATAAAGGTTTCTGGAATAGAACCTCCAAGTGAAGTATCTGCTGAAATAATGAGTAAAATTAGGGCAAAAAAGAATGGCTAATTTATTAGCTATAGAAACTTCAAGTGATGCACTCTCAGTCGCTATTCTTAATGAAATAAAAGTTTATTCTTTTCATGAAATAAGGCCTAAACAACATACAGAGGATCTTTTAGGAATTATAGAAGATTTATTAAGTGCGGCTCGTATTAAACTGGCCTCCCTAGATGCAATTGGAATTAGTTGTGGGCCAGGATCATTTACAGGTATTCGTTTGGCTTGTTCTGTGGCTCAAGGCTTAGCCTATGGTTTGAATATACCTGGAATAAAGATTTCAAGTCTAGAAGTGCTGTCAGAAGGTATATTTAAGAAATTTAAACCTAAACAAATAGTAGTTTTACTAGACGCACATAGAGAGAAATTATTTATGGGTATCTTTACATATTCTGAAGAAGGATTAATTTGCTCTAAAATTAAAACAATAGATCAAGTAGAGTTTGACTCTACCTATTACAATTCTGAAACTTATTTTATCACTAATACCTCTAAAGAGTTGGTAGGTAAAATTAAGGAAGTTTCTAAGAATATATATAATGATTATCCTCATTCACTAGACCTACTCGATTTGGCGTCAAAAAAATTTGAAATTGGAGATTTTCTTTCTCCTGAAGAATTATTACCTAACTATTTAGTTGATCAAGAGAGCTGGGAAACGTATTAATATGGACATCTGGGAAGTAATCATATTATCTTTAATTCAAGGTTTAACAGAATTTTTACCAATATCTAGTTCAGCTCATTTAATTTTAGTAAGCGAACTCATCAGAGGGAAGGAAGAAATTATATTTGACGTAGCAGTTCATCTTGGTTCTTTATTAGCTGTTATTGTATATTTCCGAAAAGATTTATTATCTATGATATTAAATTTATCATTGCATGATTTACAAAGTCATAAAAATAGAGAATTAATTAATTTGCTAATTGCGTTATTCCCCATTCTGATATGCGGGTTTTTTCTTAGAAATTTTGTAGAAGGATACCTTAGAACAGTTCAAGTTATAACTTATGCAACAATATTTTTTGCTTTTATTCTTTATTTTGCGACTAGAATTCCTTCAAAAATTAAAGATCTAAATACCATAACCCATAAACAAGCATTTATAATAGGATTGGCTCAATGTCTGGCTTTGATACCTGGATCATCTAGGTCAGGGGTAACTATTTCAGCCGCATTATTTTTGGGTATAGATAAAGGTACAGCAGCTAAGTTTAGTTTTTTACTGGCAATACCAACCATTGGAGCAATAGCTTTTTCTGAATTAATCAATTTGAATTCTTTCCAGTTTACACAATTAAGTTTTGAACTAGGTTTGGGTTGTTTTATTTCCTTTATAGTAGCTTACTTGACTATTGATCTATTTTTAAAACTTATTAAGAGGTTTAGTCTTACCCCTTTTGTAATTTATAGAATATTACTGGGTATTTTATTATTGTATTTTTGGGCTTGATGCAACTTATAGTTAAAGCTGAAGAAAGAACTTTAGAATTAAAAGCTAAAGCTTTGGCTAAAGATCTCAACTTAGAGTTTCAATCAAGTCAGAAAATACAAAAAACTTCTATCAAGAACGCCTATTATTTAATAAAAGGTAAAGATATGTTGTATCTGCAGAAGGGTTTAACGAGAAGGTCCAATCCAATATTTTGTAATTTTTTGGAGTGGTCTAATGCAAGTTATGGAAATAGCTTAATAAAATGTATGCGTGGATTGCCAAAAGATTGTTCTGTTATTGATGCTACAGCAGGATTTGGAAGAGATGCATTATCTTTAGCAACTATTTCAGGTTCCGTTCTTTTAATTGAAAGATTACCTTGGATGATAGCTCTTTTAGAAGATGCAATAGAGTCGGTTCAGCATAAATCTTTAAAAAACCTTATAGGTAAATTCAATCTAATAAGTGATGATGCAAAGGATTATTTGCTAAATAATCGTACAAGGGTTGATGCAATTTATTTAGATCCTATGTTCCCTAATACAGGAAATGCTAAGGCAAAGAAGAATATCCAAGCTTTACGAGATCTTACAAAAGAAGATAATTCTTCAAGTTTATTTTTTATTGCTATGGAGTTAGCAAACAGTAGGGTAATAGTTAAAAGACATAAAAACTCTATTTATGTAAATAATTTAAAACCAAACTTTTCCATCTCAGGTAAGACGGTTAGATTTGATGTATATAAAACTTAATGGTAGGTTTTTATGTTTTCTATAAAGCTTTTGTCGAAGAAGTTCAAAAAATCTTTTTTCACTTTTTGAGTTATTTTTGAAGCTTTAAGATAACCCTCTTCATTTTGTTTGATGAGCTTTTCTTTTAACATTTTATCAAGAAATTGATCAAATTTAGTTTTATCGGAGAACTCTGGATATGGCCAGCCCTCAATTTTTTCAAGGTTTATAGCTATTCCTATACAGATTTCTTTTAGTTTATCTTTTTTAATAAGATCATTGGACCATAAGACTTGCATAATAATATAAAACCTTTTGATGCTAGGTTCACAAATATTACATATCGCAAGATAGTCTGAGTATTTTACTGAATCTTTATTTGGTTTCTTTACTTCATGCTTATTATTGATCTCAATTAGCTTCAAGTTAGTTAGTATATTTAAAGAGTTATCTATTATTAGGGGTAAGTCTTCAGTTTCTTGTAGGTTAAAATCTCTTTTTAAAAAAGGATAGACAAGTAAAACTAATCTAGATACTTCATCTTTATTTAATGCTTTAGAGTACCTTAAGCTTTCACAAATTGCTGAATACAAAATAAATAGATGGCTTATATTGTTTTTATAAAAAGATAATAAAGCTATTTCATTAGGGTTAGGTTTGAAAATAGTAGTACTGCCTATGAGTTGTTCTTCAACGAACTTTAGTTCTATAGTTTTAGCGACGATTTTGGAAGACTTTTCAATAGGAATCCAGATGTCTTGATAGGAATCTGAATTTTTCAGCAGCTCTAAATAAGTCTCTATTCTACTAAGAAGTTTTTTCTTATCTAAAGATTGCGTATTTTCAGTTAAAAGAGCTGTTGCAAAAAGACTTGTAGTAGTAACTGCAACAGAAGAATTAATATTTTGCATAATTTTTTCACCTAGTCTAGAAGTCATATCTTGGAGCCAAGGAGGCCTTTCAAGAGGAGAATTTATGTGAAAGTTTTTGTTATCTAATTCATTAGTTAAGAAATTCTCTAGGTCTATTGGATCTCCAAAATTTATGTATGCATTACCTAGATAATTATTGAAATCCTTTAATACTTTTAATGCATCTATCATGCTTTCGCCTCTTTTAGGTTTACCTAAAACTTCAGATCTATATGTCTCTCCTTCCAGAATCTTTTCATAACCAATATAGACCGGAACTATTCTGACTTTATTTGTTTTAAGACTTGCAAAACTTCTCAAAATCATAGAAATAAGCCCAGGTCTAGCAGGAAGAGTAAGACCAGATCTGCTCCGACCTCCTTCTGGAAAAAATTCTATAGAATTCCCTCTCCTAAGAAGACCTCTGATGTGCTGAAAAAAAACGGTGCTGTAGAGAGTATTTTTAGTAAATGATCTTCTCATAAAGATCGCACCAGCACCTCGTAGTAATCTCCCTACAACTGGAATATTTAGATTATTACCAGCTGCTACTTGAGGTAACATCATGCCATTTTCAATTAATATATAAGAAAGAGCACAGTAATCTATATGACTTTTATGGCAGGGTACAAATATTAGAGAATTATCTTTAGATAAGTCTTTAATTCTTTCTAAATTTTTTATGTGAATTCCATCATATCTACTATTCCAGAACCAGGTAAACCCCCTTACTAAAATTCGTACAATAGGATACGTTAAGTCAGAACAGATTTCATTAGCATACTTCCGAGCTTTATTGTTTAGTTTTCTCTTTATTTTAGGATTTCCAGATGATAGTTTATTTATCTCTTTTCTGACCTCTATATCTGTGCTTAGAGAGCTAACTAGGGTGCTTCTATGAGAAATATCTGGACCTAAAAAAGCTTGCTTAGATCGTCTAAAAAGTACCCTTAAATATCTACTTAAAATCCTTGAATTTTCAACAGATGTTTTCTCTTTATCTAATAATTGATTAAGATCTAAGGACATCTGAAATTGAATAGTAAGAGCTCTGCCATGAAATAAGATTCTAAAAAATTTCTTTAGAGGACTGCTCACTCTCCAAGATTGAGAAAAAAGAATTTTAAAGAAGGATTTTTGTTTATCTGGATGCTTGCCCCAATAGAAGGAGACAGGAATTAATTGAAGTTTTATCTGATTTAAGTTAATTACTTTTTCTAGGTCTTTTGCATCTAATCTTTTTATTTTTTGCTCCTTTCTATTAAATTTTGGTAGCCTTAAGTAAGTGAATCTATGTTTTTGTATTGTTGAAATGGAAGACATTGGACTCAAAATTTTTAATTCACTGCAACAGAAATCAAGCGCTATTAAATCTGTAATAGATGGTTCAGGTATAACAAAAAAAATATTATTATTTTGTAATTCTTTCAAAGATAAAGAGCTATCTAGCTCTATGTTATACCTTACAAATGGCCTTATAGCTTTTCTTAAGAAAGAAAAAATATGTTTTCTGAACCAGAAACTAAGCATAAAATATAAAAATATTAATTTTAAAACTGAGAGTTTACCTTTTCATAGTAAAATTTGATGTAGGATAATTTTTTTTAATGCCGAAGTGGCGGAATTGGTAGACGCAGGGGATTCAAAATCCCCCGCCCTTTGGGTGTGAGAGTTCGAGTCTCTCCTTCGGCACCATGAGGGCTTATTTTGAATTTAGAAGATTTCAATTTTAATCTTCCTAAAGAGTTAATCGCTAGTAGACCTCTCCAAGATAGAGATATGAGCAGACTTCTTGTAATGGAAGATGGGTCACTTAAAGCAGCTCTTTTTAAAGATTTAAAATGCTTTCTTAGACCGGGTGATCTCTTAGTAATCAATGATACTAAGGTTTTCAAAGCTAGACTCAATTGCTTCAAAATGAGTGGTGCAAAGGTAGAAATAATGACAGAAAGGATATTAGATAAATATCGTATAACCGCTCAGACTAAATCAAACTCTAAATTATTAGAAGGAGATGAGATATTAGTTAATTCAACAGAAATTAGAGCTGTTTTGGAAAAAAAAGATGGTTATCTGTCTTATTTTAACTTTACATCTCCAATTAAAGAAATTCTCGACAAGTATGGAAATACCCCATTACCACCATATATTAAGAGAGACATAGAAGAAATAGACCAGTCAAGATATCAAACTGTATATGCTAATTCAGAAAAGCTTAACTCTGTAGCGGCTCCTACAGCAGGCCTTCATTTTGATCATCATACTCTCAGAAATTTAAAAGACTTTGGAGTAAATATAACTAGTGTAACTTTAGACATAGGTTTAGGAACTTTTAAGCCCTTAAAAAAAACTATAGTAGAAGAAAATTCTCTTCATAAAGAGTGTATTGAATTAAGTGAAGATGCAATTAAGCATATTCAGAATACTAAATTAACAGGTTCAAGGGTAGTAGCAGTAGGAACAACTGTTTTAAGGTGCCTTGAGGCAGTAAATAAATATAACAAAGGTTATTTAAAGTCCTTTAAGGGAGAGACTGATATATTTATATACCCAGGATTTAAGTTTGGTGTGGTAGATGCGCTAATTACAAACTTTCATTTACCATGTTCTAGTTTATTTCTATTGGTTAGTGCATTTGGAGGTCCTGAAAGAGTTAAGATGGCATATTTACATGCTATTCAGAGCAAATTTAGGTTTTTTAGCTATGGCGATGCCATGTTTATAGTTTAATAATAATGGATATTAAAAGTTCTAATTTTAATTTAAAAAGCATAGACAGATTTGCTAGAACAGGTGTGGTCAGTACTTTGCATGGTAAGTTTCAAACACCTGCTTTTATGCCGGTTGGTACCTATGGAGCAGTAAAATCAATGAGCCCTAAAATGCTTGATGAAGTAGGTGCTGAAATAGTCCTTTCCAATACTTATCATTTAATGGAACGTCCTGGGATAGAAATTATTTTAAAACATGGAGGACTTCATAATTTTATGGGATGGCAAAAACCTATTTTAACAGATTCAGGGGGGTATCAGGTTTTCAGTTTGGCAAAGAAGAGGTCAATTACTGAGGAAGGGGTAGAGTTTAATTCTGTTTTGAATGGAGATAGATTAAAGCTTACACCTGAATCTTGTATGGACATTCAAGCAGCTTATGGAGTAGATATAGCTATGATACTTGATGAGTGTACCCCTTATCCTGTTGAAATTGAAGATGCAAAAGTTTCTATGGAACTTTCTTTGAGGTGGGCAGAGAGATGCAAAATAAATCATTCATCTCCAGGGGCTTTGTATGGGATTATACAAGGAGGTATGTTTAATGATTTAAGGGAAGAATCTCTTCAAGGTTTAAAAGAACTAGATTTTGATGGATATGCTATAGGAGGACTATCAGTAGGTGAACCTAAATCTCAGATGCTGAAAGTTATAAAATTTATAGTTCCTAAGATGCCTGAAGATAGACCAAGATATCTTATGGGCGTAGGAACCCCTCTTGATATTGCAAATGCTGTTGAGATGGGTGTAGATATGTTCGACTGTGTAATACCTACCAGACATGCACGTAATGGTTATCTTTATACTTCAGAAGGAGAAATTAAGATAAGAAATTCCATCCATAAAGAAAGCCAAGAGCCATTAGATAAAGATTGCAATTGTTATACATGTTTAAATTTCTCTAGGAGTTATCTTCATCATCTAGACAAAACAAATGAAATATTAGGGGCAAGTCTAAACACATTTCATAATCTCTATTTTTATCAAAATTTAATGAAGAATTTGCGTCAAGTAATTGAAGAGGGTACATTGCAATATTTTTTAGCTAAAATACGATCTGAATATCAGAAAGTTTAATAAAATTAGGAAAGATTATGAATGAATCATCAGGTTTTGATCCAACAATATTCTTATTAATTGGATTCATGGTGCTAATTTATTTTTTGATGATTAGACCAGAAAATAAAAGAAGAAAAGCCCATCAGACAATGCTGGAGAGTCTAGAAGTAGGAGATGAAGTTATTACTTCTGGAGGAGTACTTGGTAGAGTTACTAAGGTTCATGACCAATATATTGATATTTCAGTGAGCAATAATGTTAATTTAAAATTTCAGAAAAATTCTGTTTCCAATATTCTCCCTAAAGGATCTTTAGATTCAATATAATAGAATGCAATTTAGCATTTGGAAATATTTACTGCTGTTGGTTCTTTTAACCACAGGAATTCTTTATGCTCTCCCTAATATCTACCCTTCTGATCCAGCTGTTCAAGTTTCTTATATTAGCTCTTCTCAATCTCCAGATGATATTTTAGTTAAAAGAGTTAGGAGTTCGTTATCTAAAATTAGTGACAAACTTTCGGAATCAATAGAAGTTAGAGATAAATTTATTTTAGTTAGAGTTGCTTCTTCAGAAGAACAACTTGAGGTGAGAAGCTTACTTTTTTCAGATCTTGGAGATGATTCTATCGTTGCATTAAATTTAGCTCCTACTACTCCTGATTGGTTAGTTAAATTGAATGCGAATCCTATGAAATTAGGTTTAGATCTTAGAGGGGGAGTTCATTTTCTTATGGAAGTTGATACCGAAACAGCTCTCATAAATAGACAAAATGGTATTCTCCAAGATATTAAGCGTGTTCTAAAGGGAAAAAAAATACGTTATCAATCAGCATATGTAGATCAGAATCAATCTATAATAATTAATTTAAAAAATAAAGATAATTTTTTGAGCGCTTTGGAAATTATTGAGAAAGATTATTTACAATTTAAGCTTATAGATACAGAAGAAACGGATGCACTGTCTTTGACTTTAGTTTTAAGTGAAGTTGCTTTAGAGGAGATTATTTCAGAAGCAATATCTCAAAACCTTACAACTCTTAGGAATAGGGTAAATGAATTAGGTGTATCGGAGCCTGTTGTCCAAAAACAAGGTAAAAATAGAATAGTAGTTCAATTACCAGGCATACAAGACACAGTAGAAGCTAAAAAAATATTAGGGAAAACTGCTACATTAGAGTTTAGACTGGAAGCTAATTATGATACTCCTAGGTCTAGAAAGACCACCTTTAGCTTCAAGGAGTCTTCTGGTGGAGGAACAGCAGATCTTGAAAATCAGATTATTTTATCAGGCAATCAAGTGGCTTCTGCCCAATCTGGATTTGATGAAAATGGCTTTCCTCAGGTTAATATTTCGTTAGATGGTCAGGGCGGAGCAAGAATGCATAGAGCTACTAGAAACGAAATAGGAAGGCGGCTTGGAGTGTTATTTGTTGAGCAAAAGACAAGGACTAAGTATGTAGAAGATAACTCAGGTGAAATAATACCTGTGCAAGAATCATATGAGATAAAAGAAATAATCAGCCTTGCAACCATAAGGGCAGCCTTACCCTCTAATTTTAGAATAACAGGAGTAGGGAATACTGGTGAAGCATCAGAACTAGCTTTACTTCTCAGAGCAGGAGCATTAGCTGCACCTATGAGGTTTGTCGAAGAAAGGACTGTAGGTCCCAGTTTAGGGGCTGAAAATATAAAAGCAGGGGTAATGTCAATGCAATTAGGGTTGATGATGGTTCTTTTGTTCATCCTTTTTTATTATAGAGTCTTTGGAATTGCAGCTAGTTTAGCTTTAATAGCAAATATAATTTTATTGGTTGCAGCTATGTCAATTATTGGAGCAACTCTAACTTTGCCTGGTATAGCTGGAATAGTTCTTACAGTTGGAATGGCAGTAGATGCAAATGTACTAATTTTTTCGAGGATAAGAGAGGAGTTAAAGTTAGGTAAAGAACCTTTTGACGCTATTGTGGCAGGATATGATAGAGCTTTTGTAACAATATGGGATGCAAATGTAACCACTCTTTTAGTAGCTATAATACTCCACTCTCTTGGTACAGGTCCTATCAAAGGTTTTGCGATTACTCTCTCTATTGGCATCGTAACCTCAATGATTACTTCAATTCTAGGTACCAGGGCTTTTATAACTCTAGTTTACGGAAAAAGAATTAATTTAAATAGGATCTCCATAGGATGACTACAAAAATAAATTTCATGTACTATAGAAAAATTGCATTGGGACTGTCTCTTCTTCTCATGATTCTTTCTCTCGTGTCATTAGTTTTTAAACAACTTAACTTAGGCTTAGATTTTACAGGAGGAACTCTAGTTGAATTGCACTATAGTGAACCTGCTGATATTGAATCTATTAGAAGAACTCTTAGTCAGTCTGGTTATGAAGGTGTAGAGGTTTCTACTTTTGGTTCTAATCAAGAGGTATTAATCAAGTTGGCAGGACTTTCATCAGACAAAATTGGTTCTGAGATTACTTCACTACTAAAACCTTTAAATTCATCTGATCAAGAATTCTTAAGAAGAAATGAATTCGTAGGTCCACAAGTTGGAAGTGAATTAAGAGACGATGGAGGTTTGGCTATGTTATTAGCTCTTGCAATGATGATGATCTATATTGCTTTCCGCTTTCAATCAAAATTTGCTATAGCAGCAGTTTCAGCCTTAATACATGATGTCCTAATAGTTTTTGGTATCTTCTCAATTTTTAGTATAGATTTTGATTTAACTGTTTTGGCTGCCGTTTTGGCAGTTATAGGATATTCTTTAAATGATTCAATCGTAGTTTCTGATAGAATCCGAGAAAATTTCCGAAAGAAAAGAGAGAACGATCCTGAAGACTTGATAGATGAATCTCTAAATCAAACCTTAGCAAGAACATTAATCACATCTTTAACAACTCTTTTAGTATTATTTTCGCTTTATTTTCTTGGAGGAGAATTAATTAGAAACTTTTCCTTTGCTCTAATTTTAGGAGTTATCATTGGTACATACTCATCTATTTATATACTTACCAATGCTCTTCTTATTATGAGTTTGAAAGGTGATGACTTATTTGTAGAAGATTCCCAAGATGAAGAGTTTCATGACTTACCTTAATTACTTTTTATGAAATCACAAATAAATTTAGCAGACTTCTAAGACCGTTGTTACAATTCAAAATATTATGACTGTTTGTGAAGAAATTGAATTAAAAATTAAAGAAGCTTTGAATCCTAGCTTTCTAGAAGTAATTAATGAAAGTCATATGCATAATGTTGAACCTGGCAGTGAATCTCATATTCGAATAGTTGCAGTAGCATCTATTTTTGATGGTATTAATTTAGTGAAACGTCATAAATTAGTATACAAGCATTTAAGTGATGCTCTTGATGGTCCAGTGCACGCAGTTTCTTTGCATACTTTTTCTCCTACAGAATGGTTAAAAAAAAATGGAGAGACAACTCCATCACCAGATTGTCTAGGTGGAAGTTCTTAAATTTTAAGCCTATTTTTTTAAATTAATGTCGCTTGTAACGGTTATAACTTTTTACAAGATATTTAAAATAAAAGATCTCTATAAGTTTAGTCGCTCAATAGAGAGGATTGCTATTAAAGAAAAGCTTTTAGGAACTTTTTTTGTAACACCTGAAGGAATAAATACCACTCTTGCCGGCAAGAAAGAGAATCTCGTGATATTTCTTGATTTACTTATAGATGAGCATAATCTTAATGATATTAAAGTAAAGTGGACATCAACATCTAATACGCCATTTAAAAGATTAAAAATTAGAATCAAGCCGAAGCTTCTTCCGTTAGAAGGAAATTTCGACCTTTTAAAAAAAAGAGGTAAGCATGTATCACCTGAAGATTGGAATGATTTGATAAAGGATCCAAATATTATTTTATTAGATGTTAGGAATATTTATGAGACTAAGCTCGGGTCTTTTAAGGGCTCAATTGATCCTAAAATAGCTACTTTTATAGACTTCCCTGAGTTTATAGGAAGGTTAGATGGACTTAAACCTAAAAATATAGCAATGTTCTGTACAGGAGGGATTCGTTGCGAGGTGGCATCGTCATTCATGCTTTATAAAGGATACAATAATATATTTCAGCTAGAAGGTGGCATTTTAAATTACCTTGAAAGGGTAGGTAAAAAAGATCATTTATGGGAGGGAGAATGTTTTGTCTTTGATGAAAGAGTCTCTGTCAATAAAAATTTAGAACCTGGAAATTATATACAATGCTTTGGTTGTAGAAGACCTCTTTCACAAAAAGATATAGAGTTAGAGTCCTATGTGAAGGGTGTTTCATGTCTTTATTGCATAAATATTACTTCAAATAAAGATAAATTGAGGTTTAAAGAACGTCAGAAGCAAATAGATTTAGCAAAAGAGAGAGGTATTACCCATTTTGGTAATCAATAAATATATTATTAATAACTTTAAATAAAATAAATATATGAGATTTTCTAAATATTTTGCAGATTTTGTGGCTAAGCAATCTTTAGTTACTTTATTCTTGGTGGCAGTTTTACTTTTATTTTCATTGCTAAACATCCATAAATTTAAGTTAGATGCTTCTTCAGATTCTTTAGTTTTAGAAAACGATGATGATCTGCGATATTATAGAAGTGTAAACAAAAAGTATGGTTCCAGTGATTTTTTGATTGTTTTGTTTACACCTAAGGCTTCTCTTTTTTCACCAGAAGTTATTAAGAAGGTAAGAAATCTTAATGATGAATTTAATGAAATAGAGGGAGTAGCCTCAACACTTAGTTATTTAGATGCTCCTCTTCTTTTTAGTCCCGTATTACCCATTAGAGAGTTAGCAAATAATTTAAGAACTATAGAAAGCGAAGGAGTGGATTTAGATTTAGCGAAGAAAGAATTTACATCAAGTCCTTTATATTCTGAACTACTGGTTAGCGCTAATGGAAAGACTACAGGCATGCAATTATATCTTCCTAAAACTCCAGTTTATGATAATGCTATAGATGACAGATATAAAATCCAACAGGCTCTAAAAACTACTAAGGAGAGTGATTCAGACGATCTGCTAATTAGATTGGAAGAAGTAAATGAAGTAATTCGTCAAAATAATGATTTAAGAACAGTAAAAAGGGATAAATTAATAAAGGAAGTAAGGCAGGTTATGCAGAATAATTCTGATGCAGGTCAATTATATCTAGGTGGCACAGCCATGATTGCATCTGACATGTTAAGTTTTATTAGCTCGGATTTATTATTTTTTGGTATAGGAGTTGCGATACTTTTTTTAATCACTCTTGGCATAGTATTTAGAAAAGCTAGGTGGGTGTTTTTGCCCTTAGTTTGCAGTGGAATGGTTGGAACTTTTATTCTAGGGTTTTTAGGATGGATGGATTGGAGGGTTACAGTAGTTTCTTCTAACTTTATTGCCCTTTTGTTGATTATTACTATTTCTTTAACAATTCATTTAATAGTTAGGTATCAAGAGTTGGCGAGCAAAAACATTGAATTACCTCAGAAAGAGTTGGTAGCTTTAACAGTACAACAGATGTTAAAGCCATGCTTTTATACAGCATTAACAACTATGGTAGCTTTTGCATCTCTTTCTGTTAGTGAGATTAAGCCCGTGATTGATTTTGGAATTATGATGGTTGTAGGTATATTTTTTGCTTTTTTGTTTGCTTTTACGGCTTTGCCTGCATTTATTTCACTTTTACCCAAATTAAATTCAGATTCACAAAAAGATTTCTCTAGAGGTCTGACCTTAGTCTTTTCTTCAGCTGTAGAAAAATATGGGCGGTTAGTTTTAGTTATTTCTGGTTTGTTATTTATTTTTGCACTGGCAGGAATTAATAAGTTGACAGTTGAAAACCGTTTTATAGATTATTTTAAATCTTCAACTGAGATATATAGAGGTATGGAACTCTTAGATAAAGAATTAGGCGGTACAGCACCATTAGATATTGTCCTTAAAGCTCCTGATAACTTCTTAATACAAGAGGTAGATCTTAATATTGATGATGATTTTGAAGACACCACTGAAGAGAGGAATGGGTATTGGTGGAATATAAATTCGATCAAAAAGTTAGAAAAAGTCCATGATTATTTAGATTCTTTACCTGAAATAGGGAAGGTGCTTTCAGTTGCAAGTGGTATTAAAGTAGCTGAAAAGTTAAACGACGATAAACCTTTATCAGAATTGGATTTAGCTCTAGTAAAGAATATGTTACCTGAGGATATTAAAGTAACCTTATTAAATTCTTATATTAGCAAAGACGAGAATGAAGTAAGAATATCTTCAAGAGTTTTAGAAACAAGCAGGGGCTTAAAAAGAAATGAATTATTAACTACCATCAAAAAAGAACTTGAAAATAATTTTGGTTTTCATCAAGACGATTACAGGATAACTGGGTTAGCAGTTCTTTATAATAATATGCTACAGAGTTTATTTAATTCACAAATTGGAACTTTAGAAATAGTCTTTGGTGTAATTATGCTTATGTTTTTAGTCCTTTTTAAGTCATGGAAGTTAGCTATCTTAGGTATGGTTCCTAATTTGCTTGCAGCAGGAGTAGTCTTAGGATCAATGGGTTGGATGAGAATTCCTCTAGATATAATGACTATAACAGTTGCAGCTATAAGTGTTGGAATGGCTGTAGATAATACAATACATTATATTCATCGCTTCAAGATTGAATTCTATGAGAGTGGGAATTATCATCAAGCAATGTTAAATAGCCACGCTACAATTGGTAGGGCGATGTTCTATACTTCAATGACTATAATAATAGGTTTTCTTGTATTGGTGACTTCTAATTTTAATCCCACCGCTTATTTTGGGTTTTTTGTATCACTTGCTATGGTTATGGCTCTGATGGGAGCTTTAACCCTGTTACCTAAGCTAATACTTGTTCTAAGGCCTTTAGGGCCAGAAATAAATAAAGGAGGAGGAATAAATGGGACCACTTAAGGGTTTAAAAATTATAGAAATGGCAGGCATAGGACCTGGACCGTTTTGCGGGATGATCTTATCTGATTTAGGAGCAGAAATAATAAGGGTTGATAGAGCTGTTTCTGCAGGATCTGGTTCTAGAAAAGAACCTGCCAATAGAGGCAAGAGATCTATAGCTGTAGATTTAAAGTCAGCGGATGGTGTGGAGGTTGTAATGAAGCTAATTGATGAGGCAGATGCTATTTTTGAAGGCTTTCGTCCTGGTGTTATGGAACGCTTAAATCTTGGACCGGATGTTTGTCTTAAAAGAAATCCAAAATTAGTGTATGGAAGAATGACTGGTTGGGGTCAATATGGCCCTTTAGCAAAGTCAGCTGGCCATGATATCAACTATATTGCTCTCACTGGAGCTTTGGCAGCAATAGGAAGACCTGGAGCTCCTCCTGTTGTTCCATTAAATCTTATAGGAGATTTTGGCGGAGGTGGCATGTTTCTAGCTCTAGGAATAGTCTCAGCTTTATTGGAGTCTAGTCATTCAGGTAAGGGTCAAGTTATAGATGCTGCGATGACAGACGGCTCTTCTGTATTAATGACTATGATGTATGCAATGAGATCATCAGCTTTTTTACCTTGGCAAGATATTTTAGGAAGTAACCTTTTAGATGGAGGAGCTCATTTTTATGATACATATGAGTGTTCAGATGGTAAATATATATCTATTGGTTCTATTGAACCTCAATTTTATTCCTTATTAAGAGAGATAGTAGGTTTAAAAGATGTTATTTTTGATGATCAAATGAATAGAGATAATTGGCCTGAATTAAAATTAAAAGTTCAGAAAGTTTTTTTAACCAAAACTCAATCAGATTGGTGTTCCTTAATGGAGGGCACAGATATTTGTTTTGCCCCAGTCTTATCAATGGAAGAGGCATCAAAACATCCTCATAACGTTGCTAGAGAAACTTTTATAGAGATTGAAGGAGTAACTCAACCAGCTCCGGCGCCTAGATTTTCTAGAACAGTTTCTGAAATTCAAGGTCCTTCAGCCTTATCAGGGGAGCACACAGAAGAAATATTAAAAGAGCTTGGTTTAGATGAAGACGCTGTATTAGATCTAAAAATAAAAGGTATTGTTGCTTGAAAATTCTTTTTTTAGTTACGGGTAAAAACTGTCCTTTATGCGATGAAGCACGAAAATTACTATCTACTTTTGAGTTTGGAGATATACAAATTCAAGAGTTAGATGTGCAGTCTGATGATAAATTACATATAGATTACTGGGATAAAATTCCTGTCATATTATATAGAGATAAAAGTCTTAGTTGGCCTTTTAATGAGGAAACTATAAGAGATTTCATCTTAAACTAGACCAAAGAAATTTTTACTATTTTCAAAGATTCTTTGAAATACATCTTTATTTTGTTCTTGTCTATTCCTAGCCACTTCATTGGCAATAATACTAAGATACATAGGTTCGTTTCTTTTAGTATGTTTAATACCTGAATTTCTAGGTAATAGAAAGGGTGAATCTGTTTCTATCAATAGTTTATTTATAGGAATATTATTTATTAATTGTTTTAAATGTCTTCCTCTTCTTTCATCACAAATCCAACCTGTGATGCCAATAAAAAAATCCCTTTCAATATAATCATCTAATTCTGTCTTTAGGCCTGTAAAGCAATGAACGACTACTTTAGGTAGTTTATCTTTAGCGTTATCTAGTATTGCAATAAAGTCATCATGAGCTTCTCTTACGTGTAGAAAAAGTGGCATGTTGAGCTCAATAGCTAGTTCTACATGAGCTTCAAAGCTTTTTTTTTGATCTTTAGGGGAGGAATATGTTCTGTGGTAGTCTAAACCCGTTTCTCCTATAGAGCATACTTGATTATTTTTACTTAAGTCTTTGATTTCACTTAAGCTGCTGTAATTATATTTCTTTGCTTCATGAGGATGTATACCACAACTAGAGATTAAGAGTTTAGGCCATTTTTTAGCCATTTTTAAGGCCTCGACACTTTCCTCAATATTTGATCCAGTGATTGATATTTTATTTATTCCTTCTTCAATAGCATTATATAAAACAGATTCAAGGTCATTCTTGAAATGAGGATGTGTTAAGTTAGCACCTATATCAAAGTATTGATTCATTTAAAAACTTTATTTTTTTCTCTATAAGGATTATAAAGTACTTTTTTTAAAGAACTTAGGAGAACATTATGCTAGGACCTTTAGATGGTTATAGAGTTTTAGAATTAACTTCAACTGTTTCAGGCCCTTATGCTGGAATGGTGCTAGCTGATCAAGGGGCAGACGTCATAAAAGTTGAGCCTCCGGGTATAGGAGATCTTGGCAGATTTATGGGAAGTATTAGAAATGGTATGGCAGGAATGTTTTCTGTTTTAAATAAGAATAAACGGTTTCTTGCTTTAGACCTTAAAGATAAAGATGATTTAGATATTTTTTTTAAGTTAGTAGAAACTGCAGATGTTTTGATAGAAAACTATCGCCCAGGAGTTGTAAAAAAAATAGGCATAGATTATGAAAATCTTAAGAAATATAATCATGAACTAATTTATCTTTCTTTAACCGGCTATGGCCAAACCGGTCCTTATAAAAACAGAAGAGTTTATGATCCATTAATACAGGCAACGGTTGGATCTGCTGCAGCTCAGAATGAAAAGAAACCTGAATTTTTCAGGTCGGTAATATTTGATAAAGTTTCCGGTTTAACTTCAGCCCAAGCTATAACAGCTGCATTACTTGAAAAAGAGAAAACAGGTAATGGTCAATATATTTCAATTTCAATGTTAGATAGTGCTCTCTATTATCTTTGGCCGGATGTTTGGTGGTCAAGAATTTGGTTAGAAGATGGGTCTATTCATGCAGGAGAACTTGCTGACTATTTTCCAATCTTCAATGCGAAGGATAAGCCAATTATTATTGCATTAGTTGCAGATCCACATTTTGAAGCTCTCTGTTTATTAATAGATATCAACTTACATGAAGATCCAAAATTTTCTACTTTTGCACAAAGATTAGTTAATCAAGAAGAGTTAGTTGAAGTGATTAATTCTTATTTAATGAAGATAGATTCTGATACTTTATGTAAGGAGTTTGATAAATTAGGGATTCCAGTTGCTGCTGTAAATCAGTTAGATGAAGTTCATTTAGATGAACAAATTATATTTCAAGGCTCTCTTGTAGAACCATCTCATCCAATTGCTGGAAAAATGCGTTTACCAAGACCACCAGCAGATTTCGGAGTAGAAGGAGTTTTTCCCAAGAGGCATGCAATGGAGCTAGGACATCATTGCAGAGAGATTTTGTCTGAAATTAATATAGAAAATATTCATATAGCTAGACTTGAGCAGCGGGAAGAAGCAGCTAAGAAATTAATGCAAGATTTTCAATTATCTCAAGTCGATAAAAATGAATAAATCTGAAGGGTATAGTAATTTCATAGCAGATACTGTTATCAATCAAATATCAGAAACTTCTCTGGAAGCTGAGGTTTCTGATCGTTGGAGCATAGGAGGAACAGCAAATGGAGGTTATTCTATGGCTCTAGCTGCCAAGGCTTTATCGAAAGTTCTGCCTCATAAAGATCCTTTGAGTATTTCAGGACATTATTTAGACAGGGTAGAACCTGGCCCTTTACTAATAGAAGTTGAGCCTTTAAAGGTAGGCAAGAGCATATCCACAGCGAATGTTAAGTTAATACAAAACTCTATTGAAAAAATTAGATTTATTGGTAGTTTTACAGATTTTTCTCATGCTAAAGGTGAGACTTATATGTATCGACAAGCTCCAGATTTTCCGCCAATAGAAGAGTGTATAAAAGTACCTTTTAAAAAAGGTTTTAGTCCAAATTTAGAACTTCAAATAAAGAAAATGTACACCAAAGATTCCGTTTGGTGGGAGGAAACTTCACTTGAAAATAATGCAGAACTTAATCTATATATGTCTTGGCCCAATGATGAGCCTTATGATTTATTTTCAATTATATTATTTTTAGATGCAACTACCCCTCCTATTTTCAATAGAATCGGAGCTAGAGGCTGGGTACCAACTATTTCTTTGGCTTCTTATATTAGGAGTATTCCTTCGGAAGGTCCTTTACGAGTTGTTGCTAAGACACAATTTTTAATAGATGGATATTTAGAAGAAGATAGGGAAATATGGGACTCAGAAGGTAAATTAGTAGGCACATCTCGCCAAATAGCAAAACTTAGATTACCAAAGAATTAGTTTTTCTAATAGCTTGCAGAGGCCTCATTGTGATAAAGTTCCGCTCAAAAATTAACTGAAGGATTAAATATGAATTTTAAAGGGACTGAGAAATATATTGCTACCGAAGATTTAAGTATGTCTGTTAATGCATCCATAGCATTGGAAAGACCTTTATTGATCAAGGGCGAACCTGGTACAGGAAAAACCATGTTGGCAGAGGAAGTAGCTTCTTCTTTAGGCATGCCTTTAATTGAGTGGAATATTAAGTCTACAACGAAAGCAAAACAAGGGCTTTATGAATATGATGCAGTAACTCGTTTAAGGGATTCCCAACTTGGAGATGGTCGTGTAAACGAAATATCAAACTATATAGAGAAAGGAAAGCTTTGGGAGGCTTTTTCTTCTAAAGAAAGAGTAGTGCTTCTAATAGATGAGGTGGATAAAGCTGATATTGAGTTCCCAAATGATTTACTTCAAGAACTTGATAAGATGGAATTTTTTGTCTATGAAACTAAAGAAACAATTAAAGCTATACAAAGACCTGTAGTTATAATTACAAGTAATAATGAAAAAGAGCTTCCAGATGCCTTTTTAAGAAGGTGTTTCTTCCATTACATTAATTTTCCTGACAGAGCTACTATGGAGCAAATTGTCGATGTTCATCATCCAAAAATAAAAAAGAAATTAGTCAAGGAAGCTTTAGATATATTCTTTGATATTAGAAAAGTGCCTGGATTAAAGAAGAAGCCTTCTACCTCAGAAGTTATAGATTGGCTGAAGTTATTAATGTCTGATGATCTTCCAAATGAGATTTTACAAGATAGAGATCCTACTAAGGCAATACCTCCTTTATATGGAGCTTTAATAAAAAACGAACAGGACGTTCAACTTCTCGAAAGGTTAGCTTTCATGGCCAGGAGAGAGGCTAATAGTTAACAATAGTGTTTATTTCTCTCTTCAATACACTTAAAGATACAGGAGTGCCTTGTACTCTCAGGGAACTTTTAGATCTTAACGCAGCAGTAGATAAAAAGTTAGCTTTTGCTGATATGCAGGATTTTTATTATTTAAGCAGAGCTGTTTTAGTAAAAGATGAAAAGCATTATGATAAATTTGATCGTGCTTTTGATATATATTTTAAAGGTCTTGAAACTTTAGATGATATTCTGGAAATGTTAGTACCAGAAGAATGGTTAAAAGCTGAGTTTGAAAAATTTTTAACTGAAGAAGAGTTAGCCGAGATTAAGACCCTTGGAGGCTTAGAAAAGTTATTAGAAGAATTTAAAAAAAGATTAGAAGAGCAAGATGAGCGTCATGAAGGTGGTAGTAAATGGGTTGGTACAGATGGTACATCGCCTTTTGGAAATAACGGTGATCATCCTGAAGGTATAAGAGTAGGAGGCGAAAGTAGTAAGGGAAAGGCTGTTAAGGTTTGGGAGCAGCGAGATTTTAGGAATTTAGATGATTCAGTACAGCTAGGTACTAGGAATATTAAAATAGCTTTAAGGAGACTTAGAAAATTAGTTAGAGATAGTGCTGATGAAGAATTTGATTTAGATGGTACTATTAAAACGACTTCTCAAAAGGCAGGCTTACTGGATATCCAATTTAGACCAGAAAAAAGAAATGCTGTAAAAGTTCTAGTTCTTTTTGATGTAGGAGGTTCTATGGATCCTCATGTAAAAATATGTGAAGAGCTTTTTTCTGCTTGCAAGACTGAATTCAAGAATCTTGAATTTTATTATTTTCATAACTTTATATATGAATCAGTTTGGAAAGATAATAGAAGGCGACAAAACGAAAGATTACAAACTGATGAAGTTATTCATAAATATCCTGCTGATTACAAAGTTATATTCATTGGGGATGCAACTATGGCACCTTATGAAATTACAAATCCAGGAGGTAGTATAGAACATTGGAATGAAGATTCCGGAGCTTTTTGGATGAAAAGAATATCTAATGTTTATGATAAGTTAGTTTGGCTTAACCCTGTTCCAGAAGATCATTGGGAGTATAGTGCTTCAGTAGAATTAACTAGATCCTTGGTTGACGATAGAATGTTTCCTCTCACTCTTAGTGGGTTAGAAGATAGTATGGCTTACTTGAGTAAATAATTACTTTTTATTTTATAAAATGTTGTCTAATCTTTTAAAGAATTTATGAATTTATGAATTTATGAATTTATTATTTATTTATTTTTAGATGGAAAAAGCATTAGAAATTTCTAATTTAAAGAAAATATATAAGGGAGGTTTAGTGGCTCTCAATGGTATTGACTTAAATGTTAATAAAGGAGACTTTTTTGCTTTATTGGGACCTAATGGAGCAGGGAAATCAACTACCATTGGAATTATAAGTTCACTTGTAACAAAGACATCTGGTCACGTTAAGTTGCTTGGAATTGATATAGACAAGAATCATTCTTTAGCAAAAAAAAAGTTAGGAGTAGTAGGGCAAGAGGTTAATTTTAATCAATTTGAAAAGGTGGGTAATATTGTTCTTAATCAAGCTGGCTATCATGGTATAAATATGAAAAAGGCTAAAGAAAATACTGAGCATTTTATGAAACGATTAGATATTTGGGATAGAAGAGATGAAGTGGCAAGAACTTTATCAGGAGGGATGAAAAGAAGAGTTATGGTAGCAAAGGCTCTAGTTAATAATCCTGAACTATTAATTTTAGATGAACCTACAGCAGGAGTTGATATAGAATTTAGAAGGTCTCTTTGGGAATTTCTCATCGACATAAATAAGTTAGGTACAACTATTATTTTAACAACTCATTATTTAGAAGAAGCAGAAAGACTATGCAAAAATATAGCAATAATAGATCAAGGGGAGATTATAGAGAATTCAGGTATGCAAGATCTTCTTTCAAGATTAGAAGCTGAAACATTTGTATTAGATCTAGGTTCAGAATTAAGAGATATCCCTCAATTAGATGGATTTACTTTTAAACAGAATAATCCGAAGCAATTAATAGTAACAATAAAGAAGAATCAAAATCTTAATTCAGTTTTTACCGAACTCTCTAATAGACAAGTAAAGGTTGTAAGTATGAGAAATGAAACAGGAAGGCTTGAAGAGCTTTTTTTGAATTTAGTAGAAACTTCAGGATCATAAGATGACTACTCTAGAAATTTTAATTGCTTTAAGAACAATCGTTAGAAAAGAAATTCAGAGATTTACACGTATTTGGGCTCAAACATTAGTACCACCTGCAATAATGGTTGTTCTATATTTTATAATCTTTGGAACTTTAATTGGATCAAGGGTAGGGCAGATGGGTGGCTTTGACTATATGCAATTTATGGTCCCAGGTTTGATAATGATGTCAGTTATAAATAACTCTTATTCTAATGTTGTATCCTCTTTCTTTGGTGTGAAGTTTCAAAATAGCATTGAAGAGCTCTTAATAACTGGCATGCCTAATTATGTCATTTTATGTGGTTGGGTTTTAGGAGGTCTTGCTAGAGGATTAATAGTAGGATTTATGGTAACTTGCGTTTCATTATTTTTTGCTGAATTAGTAGTAGTTAATTGGTTGTTGACTTTGTTAGTGGTTTTATTAACCTCAATTCTTTTCTCTTTGGGAGGTTTTCTGAATGCATTATTTGCAGAATCTTTTGATGATATTTCAATTGTTCCTACATTCATTTTGACCCCACTCATATATCTAGGTGGAGTTTTTTATTCTATCAATTTATTACCAGATTTTTGGCGTAATTTTTCATTAGTTAACCCTATTTTATATATGGTTAATGCTTTTAGAGAGGGAGTGCTTGGTGTCTCAGATTTAAGCTCTTTAGGCATGTCGGTAAGTTATGCTATTTATATGATTCTTTTTTTTATAATATTTTTATTCTCTATAAACCTCTATTTTCTTAACATGGGTAAAGGTATAAGGACTTGAAATTAAAAGACAAAAGATTAATTGTAGGAAAAGAAATAATTTTTCATCATGACCATAATGTAAAGATTTTAATACCTATTAGTCGGGACGAATCTAGAATGAAGATAGGCCTTAGTTCAAATAAAATATATGGAATTGATTTATGGACTTCTTATGAAGTTAGTTGGTTAAGACCAAATGGTATACCTGATAATGGAATTCTATACACATCTTATCCTTCAAGTAGTCCTTTTTTTTTAGAATCTAAGTCTTTTAAATTTTATTTGAATTCTCTTTATAATATTAAGTCTACAAAAAAAGATTTGATAAATTTAATCAAAAAAGATGTAGAAGATTGTTTGCAAACTAAGGTTAAGATCAATATGCTAACAAAACCTATAGAATACGATCTCTACAAAGGTTATGTAGACATTGATAATGAAAAAATAAAAGATGTCGGCAGAAAAGTAGATAGTTCTCTTCTTTCTCTCAGCATTAATTCACCCATTAGAAATTATAAAATTAAATGCAGTTTATTTAGAAGTTTATGCCCAGTGACTTCTCAACCTGATTGGGCTACTATTTTGATAAATTATAAAGGAAGTTTAATAAAAACTAACTCTATTCTTAGTTATTTAATTTCATATAGAAATCATTCAGGATTTCACGAGGAGTGCGTGGAATTAATTTATAAAGATATTTTGGATACTTGTAAACCAATCAACCTCTCTGTAGAAGCTAGGTTTCTCAGAAGGGGTGGAATTGAAATTAATCCATTTAGAACTTCTAAAAAAAATATTAATTATTTTCCTCTTAGAGATATAAGACAATAGATTTATTAATTAGATAAATATGAATGATAAACATCCTAAGGGTCTTGAGCTCACAAGACTAGGAGAAAAAGGAGAAGATATATACAAGTCTTATCAATATGGAATTGATTTTCCTATTTCAAAGGAGATGGCTATAGAAAGATTTAAATATAAATCTCAATTTAAAGAAAGAACCTCAAATCTTTTAGATAACTTCAGATTTCAGCTAGAACTAGACGAAGAAAATTTAACAAAAATGCATAATAATTATCTCAAGGATCTTGAGAAAAAGTTAGAAGAGGAATTAGAAGAATTTGAATCAACAATTGAAGAAAATATACTTAAATCTTACCCGGAATTATTTTATGCCTATACCATTTACAATTATGTTATGGATTTATGGAATGAAGGGAAATGGGACCCTGGATGGTGGAGAATTTAAGACCACTCTAGTGAATAGCATGATAACTAATCTATTTTTATTAATACTTTTCTGGAAATAGGAGAAGTATTTTGAGAGAATTCTTTTGTATCTAAAATAAAAAAGCCCATAGATTTACTTAAATTTAACACAAGCTAATTTTTTAATAATTATGTCAGAACAGCCATTAGTGAGCAGTAACTCTAATAGAAGAAAAGAACTGCAGAAATATGCTAGATATGAGTTTAAGTATTTGCTAAATCAACAATTAGCAAGAGCAATTGAAGAAGAAGTACGGCTCTTTATGTCATATGACGGTTACGTGCATCCAGAATTAGGTAATAAATATTATGTAAGATCGCTATATTTTGATAATTGGGCAACTGTAAACTTTCTTGAAAAAATAGATGGAATGAAAAAAAGAAATAAATATAGGATACGAACATATTCAAAAGAAGAAAATACTGATATACCATTATTTCTAGAAAAAAAAGGGCGGACCAATGAAAGAACTTATAAAGTGAGAGTAAATATAGATAATAAGCATCTAAATTATTTTTTACACCCTAGTTTTCATGACATTATCCTAAGCAAGTATAAAGATAATGAACTAACAGAAGGGTTTGTTTTTGATTGCAATAGAAAAAGACTTAAGCCTCGAGTGCTTGTGGACTATGAAAGGCGACCCTACTTAAATAATTTTGGTCTATATTTTCGACTAACTTTTGATTCTCACATTAAAGCGCTTAAAACAGATGTCTTATATCCAGGTGCTGATTCTCAGCCTTTTCAGGAATGTTGTGCAGGATATACAGTGCTTGAGGTTAAATTTGAGCGCAGCTTACCTCCGTGGTTCCATCGCATTATCCAAAACTATAATCTAATGAGATTGTCTATTTCAAAATTTGTAATTGGAATGGATCAATGCAACATAGCTGAAGATATATAAAGTAAGACATGATATTATGCATTTACTCTTTAAAATTTAACGGCAAAGATTTATTGGAGACATAAATGAAATTCATAATGAAGCTAATACCTTCTATTTTCCTTTTTTCGTTCATATCATCTACAGTTAATTCTGCTGAAGAGAATACCCCTTCATTACCCATTGGTAGTGGTCAAATAGAAGGTTTTCTTCAAGCGGAAAGGATTGCACATGTTTATGGCCCATCAGAAATTTTAATAAATCTAGTTCTCGCCTTTATTTTGGGTATGCTGATTAGTTGGGTTTATAAAACCACACACAAGGGTTTGAGTTATTCTCAATCATTTATGCTAACAAGTATCTTTGTGGCAGTTATAGTTTGTATGGTAATTATGGTAATTGGCAACAATCTTGCAAGAGCGTTTGCTTTAGTAGGAGCATTGTCAATCATAAGATTTAGAACTGTAGTAAAAGACACTAAGGATACTGCATATATATTTTGGGCTCTTGCAGCTGGTATGGCAGCAGGAACCGGTAGCTATTTTTTAGCATTTGCTGGAAGTGGGGTTATTTCTTTAATTGCGTATGTGTTATATATTTCTAATTATGGATCAATTCATAAGAGTGAATTTATTTTACAATTTCGTGTTAAAAATGATGGAAATGATACCCAAGAATACTCGAAGATAATATCCAGATATGCAAAGAAATCTACGTTATTGCATGTAGAGCCCTCAGGAGATAGTAATACTTCAAAAATATCCTTCGATATAATAATGAAAAAGGATGAAAATCAAGATAAATTTGCCAGTGATATAGCAAAACTTGATGAGGTAAGCGAAGTTGCTCTAGTGGCAGCAAAGCATGATATAGACTATTGATAAACCAATTTCTATGAAATTACTAATAACAGCTATAAAAAGTTTGTTGTTTTCCTTAATTTTAATCTCATCAATAATTTTATTTGTCTTAACAATAAATTCAGATTTACGTAGAGATGTGTTTCAAAAAGGAATACATGTGTATTTAATACACGAAGAATCAGTAATAAGGACGCTTGTTCAACAACAAAGATATACAGAGATATCTGACAGAATTATAAAAAATATTAATTTATCAACAAAGATCTCTAAAGAACCAACTTTAATATCTAAAGCGATTCTTAATCAGACTGAGTTTGCAGCAGAAAGAGCTACGCAGAAAGAACTTACAGTTCTTAAACCAGTGTTTATAAGATTGCTTGAAATTTATCCTGATGCATATAGAGCTAGAATTTGGTTAGCTGAAGTTACTAGAGACTCTGATTATCAAGACGCTATATCAAATGTTAAAAAAGCAATCGAATTGTCAGAAGTTGATGAGCAAGCATATAGAGTAGCGATAGCAATAGCTGAGCATAATAAAGATAAGCAACTTGTTCAGTTTTATTGTAATAAATACAAGAAAGCCCAATTTGGAGGACAATATCCTAAGTCGTTTTATGCCGGGTATCCTGGTGCAGGATTGAGAGAGTTTTCAGTCAAGTTTGATGAAAATGAAAGTCAAGCTTATTCAAGCGCAGGTTTGCAATTAGGTCAATATCGAAACTATGAGTTTATACCTAAAAAACCTTTTGATTTTGAAAAGTTAGAACTTTTTTTAAATGTTGTTCCAGGAACAGAAATAAAAATAGATAACATATCTTTTTTTACTGAGTATGGCCAAAGATTAATTAAAGCACAGAACTTTATGACTACCACAAAAAGCGCTTATGATATTTCAAATAATTTAAATAGTGAGTTAGTTCTAGTATCCATGGGGACCAATACTGAGGCTATTAACATGCGTACCACTAAAATCATTGAAGGAATTAAAAAAATTACTATAAAGATGATGTTTTCAAGGCTACCAATAGCTAGCAGAAGTGTATGTCAATAGAATGAAATCTTCTAGACATCCAATTTTATTGATGTTAGCAAGCATTGCTTTCTTATTCCTTATTGTGTCATCTATAAATATATGGGTATCAGACCTAAAATTTGCACACAAGACTGATGCTAAAGATTCATTTGATTGGGCTGGTTATAATACAGAAATAGCAATCAGAAAATTTGTAAGATCAATTGTTGATGATGGATCAATTGGTCTACCTCAAATTCATCTTTATATAAGTGAGGTATCACAACAATCATTATTGAGAGATGTCCCTTATTCAACCAAAGAATGGCAAAAAGCTTTTATGTTAAATAATAGCAATCTCAAAAAAATAAAAGTGAATCATAAAGGAGATAACCCTGGTAATTGGATGCTCCACAAAAAATCCTGGAAAGTTAAAACAAAAAAAGATGAGATGTTAGGGTTATATAGGCAGTTCAATTTACATCCCCCTCAATATGAGAAATTTTTGGGAGAATATTTCGCTGGAAGTGTTGCAAGGCGTATGGGGGTTCTATCTCCCAAAGTTCAGTTAATAGAATTATTTATTAATGACGAGAGCTATGGTATTTATATCCAATCAGAGTCACCTGATGAAAAATTCTTACGACGAAACAATATAATGCCTGTAAACCTATATAAAGGGGAACAGCTCTATAGTGAAAGAACTATAGGTTTGTTTTATGACTTATTTAACAATGCTAGTTTGTGGTCAAAGAAAGCTGTATTTAATAAGAAACATGAAGGAGATAAATCAGATCTACAAAATATTCTTTCACTAATCAGAGAAGCAGAAACAGATTCGCTAGCATTTGAAAGTATGGTCGAAAAAGTTGATATGGAAATATGGGCTAAATTTAACGCATATGAAATATTGACTCAAAATTTTGCGAGTGACTATCGTCATAACCAAAGAATTGTAATTGATCCATGGTCAGGATTTGTCCATCCAATAGTACATGATCAAGTGGTCTCAGAGAGGTTTTATCTTGCCAACAAACATTACCCATCCAATTTCCCTTTCTTGGAATCTGATGATACGGCACGGACGCATAATTTGAAGCTGTTACTAAATCGAAGCAGTAAATATATTGATACTAAATATCAGCAACTTTATTATTACACAAAAGAAAATCCTGTTCTATTGGAAGAGGCAGAGCATTTAAATGATTTGAAAGAATTGATAGATAGATCATATAGTAGGGATATTCACCTTAGAACTATTCATTCACAAGTAAATACATCGTATTTTGTAGAGTCTTTAAAATCTTTTAATAGTTATATAATTGAAAGGTTATACAGCTCTCCTAATTCTCTATGGACGGCACAGGAAAAAAACTTTGTTATAACTATTAATGGGGAAATACCAATTTCAAATATAGTCGTTACTTTTGAAGGAGCACCACCTGAATGGATCGCTTTAGACTTAAATGGAAATAATTCTATCGACGCTGAAGACATAAAGATACCTTCGTATAAAACATCTAATAGCATTACTATTCCTGTCAGATTATACGCAAACAGAATCATGATAGGTGGTAATGGTTTATCAAGAGATCACTTTATGATTCAAAAAGATTTAGAAATTGTTAATACAGGATTCAAGTTTATCTCTTCAAACAATATGCAAATTCAATCTATTGCAGCAGGCAATCCATTTTCAGGAAAACGTATAATTCTAAGAAATAGTAAATCTGAATATGTATTGCCATCCATGTTGAATGTTCCATTAATCAATAATAAAAATGAGTCAACTGTAAATAAAGAGGTACGATTTTCAGGCATTGTGAATATATTACAGGATGAACATATTAGGAGTCCGGTTTCCATCTTACCAGGAACTGTTATCAATCTTGAAGCTGGGGCAAGTCTTATATTCCATAATAAGGTTACTGCTGAAGGAACACCTAAATCACCTATTCTCATAAGAAGAAAAAATCCTGACCAAGCTTGGGGAACCTTTGCATTGCAGGGAATGAAAACTAATGGGAGTGTATTTAGCCATATCAATATGAGCGGCGGTAGTGGATCTGAAGTAAATGGAATCTTCTATACGTCTATGTTATCACTGCACAATACAAGTAATATTGTTATCAATGAATCGCGATTTAATAATAATGAAACATACGATGATATGCTCCATATTGTTTATGGCAATGATATTACGTTGAATAATGTTTTTTTTAAGGATTCAGCTTTTGATGCAATTGATATTGATATGTCAAAAAATATTTTCTTAAAAAATATAAATATTGTGAACTCTCAGAATGATGCCATAGATTTAATGGAGTCTGAAGTCTTAATTGACCATGTTTTTCTTTATAAATCTGGTGATAAAGGTATCTCAGCTGGTGAAAACTCCAATGTCCTTGTTCATAATTCTTTATTGCACAGTAATAACATAGGTTTGGCTTCTAAAGATGGATCTAATGTTCAAATGTTATATTCAAATCTTGATTCAAATAGTGTTCAAATTTCTGCGTATAAAAAGAATTGGCAATATGGTGATGGCGGCCATGTCAGGCTTTCTAATTCCATCATTTTACATGGAGAAGAAAACTTTAACGTAGATACAGATTCTAATATTGTTATTATGGATACAACAATGCTAGATAAACCCAATCAAGAAAATAAAAATATTAAAATCCTTAGTAGCCATGGAAGTGAGCTCTTGAATAAGAATTTAGTTCACCCACTTTATGATCGAATATCAACTAATAAAAATATGAATTCATATAATACCAGAGGATTCCAGGGTTTTAAAAAATCAGTTATTAGTAATGACAAAGAGATAGACATTCCTCTTAGTTACCAAAGATAATCATTAAATAGTAACTATTGAGATAATAAAAAACTCCTTTAGAACTTATGCCTAAAACTATGGCGTAAGGTGGGAGATTAAAACTCGTGATACCATTCATGTGGCACTGTCCTTCCTAGACAGAGCATTCAACTCATTACGATTTTTCTAGTTGTGTAAAAGTGGTACAGTAAAGGCGCCACAGGGTAATTCCTTAATTTGAGTGCACCAATTTTGAGTAGTTGTGCCATAAGTAGTCTTTTGTATGAATGTATCTATAAGTGAATGTATAATTCTGTTCACGGAAGAGTGTCTGAGTGGTTTAAGGTGCTTCGTTGGAAACGAAGTGTGTGGAAACGCACCGTAGGTTCGAATCCTATCTCTTCCGCCACATATTATTTTTTTAAATATCTGATAATACTTATAGATTTTTATTAGTGTTTTTATAATAAAGTTCCTTGAAAGTCCAATACTTAGATAATAGACTTCATTATTATTTTTTGAGAAGAAGTGTGAATAATCATTTTGATGTTTTAATTGTAGGAGCAGGAATTTCTGGTATTGGGGCTGGGTATCATTTACAGACTAAATGCCCCAAAACTACTTTTGCAGTTTTAGAGAGCAGAAAAGATTTAGGAGGCACATGGGATTTATTCAAATATCCTGGAGTTAGATCAGATTCTGATATGTTTACTTTGGGCTTTTCCTTTAAGCCTTGGACAGAAGCAAAATCTATAGCAGATGGACCTGCAATTCTTAAATACTTACATGAGACAGCGGAAGAATATGGAATAAAAGAAAGAATTCTTTTTGAGCATAAAGTAATAGATCTATCTTGGTCTAGCAGTGATTGTATCTGGTCAGTAAAGGTTGAACTGCAATCTACGAAAGAAATTAAATTTTTCTCATGTAATTTTTTATCAATGTGCTCTGGTTACTATGATTATAACAACGGTTATGAACCAAAATTCAAAGGTTCAGAAAATTTCTCTGGAGAAATAATGCATCCTCAAAAGTGGAGAGATGATATTATTTATAAAGATAAAAAGGTAGTAATAATTGGAAGTGGAGCAACTGCTGTAACCCTTGTTCCCGCAATGGCTAAGGATGCTAAACATGTTACTATGCTTCAAAGGTCACCTACTTATGTTGTTCAAGCTCCAGAACAAGATTTATTGGCTATTTTCATTAGAAAATACTTTACAGCTTCTTTATCTCATTTCTTGGTGCGCTGGAGGAATATTTTGCGAGGACAATTTTATTTTAGGCTATGCAAGAAATATCCTCAGCGAATTAAAAAGATTATTTTAGAAGGTGTTAAAAATGCTTTGGGTGAAAATTATGATATTAAAAAACATTTTACTCCTAGATATAATCCTTGGGATCAACGCATGTGCCTTGTTCCAAATGGAGACCTTTTTGAAAGCATTAATAGTCAAAAAGCTTCTGTAGTAACTGAACATATAAATTCATTTGTTAAAAATGGTATTCTTTTAGAATCAGGAGAAATTCTAGAGGCAGATCTTATTGTTACTGCAACAGGTCTAAATATTCAGATGCTTGCAGGAATTAATATAGAGGTAGATAAAGTAAAGGTTGATTTTTCTAAGACAGTTACCTACAAAGGCATGATGTTTAGTGGCGTCCCTAATTTAGTAAATTCATTTGGTTATATTAATGCTTCATGGACCTTAAGATCAGACCTAACTTGCGAATTTCTATGTCGTTTGATAAATCATATGGATGCCCAAGATTATAGGCAATGTAGGCCTTTAGCTAATGATGAGGTAGAAGAGGAGAATGATATGCTTGATTTTTCTTCTGGATATCTTACTAGAGCAATTAATATTCTTCCAAAGCAAGGTACTAAGTCACCTTGGAGAAATTATCAGAATTACCTTTTAGATATTTTTGATACAAGATTTGGATCTTTTAAAGATGGAGCCCTTAATTTTTCGTCTTTAGATTCAAAATAAACTCTTTTTTACTTTATTTATTTATTAGTGGATGAATTGATTCATACATTATTTTAGCTATTTTAGGTTGAGATTTTTGATTTGGGTGGATTCCGTCAGGCTGCATGAACTCTTCGTCTAGAGCTATTTTATCAAGGATAAAAGGAATTAAAGTAATTTGTTTCTTTTTAGCTATTTCTATATAAATATTCTTAAAGGCCTCCGTATACCTAAAGCCGTAATTAGGAGGAAGTTTTATTTGCATTATCCAAACAGGTATGTTTTCTTGAATAGCAATTTGGCATATATTTTCAATATTTTTTTTAATTTTATCAATAGCGTAACCTCTTAGTCCGTCATTTCCTCCAAGTTCTAGTAAAATGTAATCTGGAGAATAATCTTTGAGTAACTTACCTATCCTAGATAGTCCTCCTCCAGAGGTGTCACCTGAAACGCTCGCATTAATGAGTTGTATATTTTGCCCTCTAGAATCTAGATCTTGTTGTAGAATATGCACCCAGTGATCGTGAAGAGGTATTCCATATCCTGCACTAATACTGTCTCCAATTATTAGTATTTTTTTTGAGTTTTCAGAAAAAATTGAAAGGGACAAGATGATGGATATAGCTATTAATATGAGATATGGTTTTTTAGATAATAGATTAAAAGCCATAAAAGATTTATGTATATATGATAATTAAAGTAGCTAACTTAACAAAAATCGTACCAATTAGTAATGGAAATCTTACTATCCTGGAAGATATAAGCTTTGAGTTGGAGGTAGGGAAGTCTCTTGCAATAATAGGGCCATCTGGATCAGGTAAATCAACTTTATTAGGCTTATTAGCTGGCTTAGATATAGCTACTAAAGGAGAGGTATTTTTAAATGAAAATCCTTTACATCTATTAAGTGAGGAAAAGCGAGCACGAATAAGAAAAGATAATGTTGCCTTTGTATTTCAATCCTTTGAGCTCCTTCCTGGTTTGACTGCTATAGAAAATGTTATGCTTCCTTTAGAGCTAAAGTTATTCAGTAATGCAGAAAATATTGCTGAAGAATTTCTTGATAGAGTTGGTTTGCTGGACAGGATTCATCATTATCCTAGGCAGCTTTCTGGAGGAGAACAACAGAGAGTTGCTATAGCAAGGGCTTTTGCTTGTAATGCTAAGGTTTTATTTGCAGATGAACCTACTGGAAATCTTGATCCAAAGACAGGGACTAAAGTTTCAGATCTTTTATTTGAGGTCAATAGTGAAACTTCTAGTTCGCTTGTTATTGTCACTCATGATTCAGAGTTAGCTGAAAGGTGTGATTTACAAATAGAGCTTAAAGACGGCAAGATTCTTTAGAATGATGTTAATTTTGCTTTCTTTAAAGCTTTTCTGGAGAGAATTCAGGTCAGGCCAGATTAGTATTATGTTTTTTGCTCTAGTAATAGCGGTTACTAATGTAGCTGGAATTTCTCTTTTTACTGATCGTCTTGAAGGTGCATTATTTAATCAGTCTGCAGAAATTTTAGGAGGAGATTTAAAATATGAATCTACTCAGCCTTTGAAGAATGATTTCCTTCTAGATTTAAAAGGAAGAGGTCATAAAATTTCTGAGACTATACTTTTCTCCTCAATGGTCGGAGCAGAGGAGTCAGTTCAGTTTGCATCTATTAAAGTTGTGGATGATAAGTATCCACTATTAGGAGAAGTAGAGCTTAGTTCGTCTTCAGGGCAGCTAATTTCTTTGAAAGGGGCTCCTGAACCAGGATTTGTATGGCTTGACGATAGAATTTTAGATTTATTAGATGTAAGGATTGATGATCAAATAGAAATAGGTAGATCTAAATTTATCATTAGCAATACAATTATTTCAGAACCTGATAGAGCCTCTAGTTTTTCTACATTTGCCCCTAAAGTTATAATAAATAATGATGATTTGATTAAAACTTCTATTATCCAACCAGGAAGTATAGTGAAATATACTTATCTATTTCTTGTTAATAAAAATGATATTAATGAGCTTCGTAAAAGTCTAGAGGATATTAACAAGCCTGGAGATCGTATTTCTGAAGCAAAAAAAAATCAAGGTGCTTTTGGTGGGGCATTAGATAGATCTAATAATTTTTTTCTCTTAGGAGGTCTTTTAGCGGTAATAATAGCTTCTTTTACTATTGGCATAGGCTCTCAACAATTTACAAGGAGGCATGCAGAGTATGTAGCGATATTAAAAGTGTTAGGAGCTACTGGCATAGAAGTTAAGTTTTTATATGCCTTAATTTTCTTTTGGCTAGCTTTATTTTCTATATTATTGGGTTTAGGTATTGGATGGTTAGCTCAAAATATATTTGTTGATTTGTTGACTGCGTATTTTCCAACAAATCTTCCATTACCAAGCATAAAACCTTTAGTAGTATCCTCTGTTACAGTTTTTATTTGCTTAATAGGCTTTGCTTATCCAAATTTAATTAAATTAGTTAATATTCCTCCGTCAGCAATATTGCATAGAAATAAGAGTTATTTAAGTTATGGAGGCTTGAATATTTTATTAGTTTTAACAGCAATTTTATTATTATTATTCTTCTATACTGAAAGATTTTTACTTTCTGGAACTATTTTATTTGGAATAGTTGTGACATCTTCTTTAACTTTCATGATAATTTTAGCTTTATTCCGCAGAAAAGAGGTTATTGGTTTAGGCGCCTCCAACGCTTACAATTTAGCAATTTCTGAGTTGCATAAAAGAAGGAATACAAATGCTACGCAAGTATTGGCCTTCACGGTAGCTATTGGATTAAGTTTAATAGCATTTGCTTTAAAATCTAATTTAGTAACAACTTGGGAGTCAAGTATTCCAGAAGATTCACCAAATAGGTTTGCTATTAATATCACTGAGAATGATCTCGTTCCCATAAAAAATTTTATGCTAGAAAATGAGATACAAAGAAATTCATTTTTTCCTATTACGAGTATTAGATTGAAAAAGGTTTATAACTCAATCAATGAAGAATATGGAGTTAAAGATAAAAATATAGATAGAACCTTTAATATGACATGGACAGATGATTTACCAGACAATAATGAAGTTCTCTTGGGTGAATGGTTTAGTGGCTCTCCTCAAGATGGATTATCTATATCTTACGAAATATCAGAAAGGTACGACCTTGAAGTGGGTCAAGAAGTATTGGTTAATTTATCAAATAAAAAGATAAGAACATATATTCAAAGTGTAAGAAATGTTAATTGGGATAATTTTTCTCCTAATTTTTTTATTATAGGTCCCCCTTCGTTATTTAAAGATACAAGATCAACTTATATTACGTCTTTTTATGTTCCTGATTCTGAAGAGATAATTATTACAAATTTTATTAAAACTTTTAATACAGTTTCACTTCTTTCATTAGACGCTCTCATCAAGCAATTAAAGTCTATTATTGATCAAGTATCGAAAGCTCTAGAAGTTATCCTAATTCTGACTTTAGTCTCAGCCATGGCATTAACTTTAGCAACTATACAGGATAGTTTCAGAATGAGGGTTCATCAAGCTGCAATTTTAAGAACATTAGGTGCAGGAAGAAATTTACTCCAGCAAGCAACTATCTTAGAGTTTGCATTCTTAGGATTATTATCAGGTATTCTAGGGGCTGTATTAGCACAATTAGGGCTCTACTTATTAGAAACTTTAGTTTTTGAAGTAGAGCCTTCTTTTTATCCGTCAATCTGGATTATAGGCCCCTTAGTATCTACATTTTTTATTTCTTTAGTTAGTCTTGTCTTAGTTTTCAAGATGACTAAACTAAGCCCAAAGGAGATCCTTTTTTCTTCATAAGTTACCTGACTAGATTTACTATTATTGATATATTGAAGTAATGAGAGAAAAAGAAAAAGTAGATTGGATAATTCAAACCATAAATAATGATGAAGCTTTGCAGCATGATTCTTGGGTTTTATTTGATTGGGAGGACGCTGGACTTTTAAAGGTTAATGCTGATGGAATAAAAGTTCTAAATGCTGATGGGCTTATTGATGCATATCAAGATTATGTATCTTCAATGGAAGAAGGTGATTTAACTTAAGTAGATTTAAATATTTTATAGGAGGACTGATGAATGCTTATTGGATTTCTAGATGTCATGTAACTGATGTAGATCAATTTTCTAAATATGCTGAAATAGCTGGACCTATAATAAATAGGCAAGGGGGAATATTTTTAGCTAGAGGAGGGCATCAAATAGAATTAGAGGGCGGTATTTATGAAAGAACAGTTTTAGTAGAATTTTCTTCATTTCAGAAAGCTCTTTCTTGTTATGAATCAGATGAATACCAAGATGCATTAAAATTTGTAAAGATATCAGCTGAGAGACATGTAGTGATCATTGAAGGATTGCCTGAATAACTTAATTTTTAAATACTGGAGGAGAATATTGGACTTTTTTTTATATTTTATTGCTGCGCTAGCTTGTATTTACCTAATTTGGTTTAATTTACGATCTTGAGTTTAAAGACTTTTAAGTATCTATAAATATTAATGTTTTACTAATATGGATAAAAGAATTGAATTCTTAGAGACTACCATTGCTTTTCAAGAAGAAGCTCTAGAAAGGCTTAGTCAAGAACTGAGGAAGCAACAACAAGAAATAAATAAGTTAAAAGATGATTTGACTAGTTTGCAAAATTTTCTTCATGAGAATGCTTTAACTTCAGAAGGGACTGATCAAAAACCTCCGCATTATTAGTCAAGAGAATAGTTCATCTTTTATGACATTTTATTAAAGATTTTCTGTTTTAATAAGATTAGCTCTTGCTAGGCGCTCTTTTTTATGAGTTTTATCATTTACTTGTCCTACTAATTGACCACATGCTGCAAAAATATCTTCCCCTCTTGTAGATCTAATTGTCGTGATGAATTTATTATCTTGAAGTATTTTTTGAAATCTTTTTATTCTATTCCTTGATGGCCTTTGATAGTTTGATTTAGGAAAAGGATTGAAAGGTATTAGGTTAATTTTACATGGAAAGTTAGATAAAAGTTCTGATAGCTCCTGGGCCTGTTCTGGGGAGTCATTTATTTGATTAATTAGAATATATTCTATGGTTATGACTCTTTTATCATTGCAACTTTCCATATAATTACTAGCAGATTTTAAAAGTTCGGAGATTGGATATTTTTTATTTACGGGGACTAATTGGTCTCTCAACTCATCATTTGGAGCATGTAGAGAAATGGCTAATGAGACGTCTGAGACTAAAGCTAATTTGTTGAGTTCAGGTACTATTCCCGAAGTGCTAAGAGTTACCCTTCTTTTTGATAAGCCATAGGCATTATCATCTGTCATAATTTTCATTGCATCTACAACTGGTTGGAAATTTAAGAGAGGTTCGCCCATACCCATCATGACTATGTTAGTGATATTTCTATCTGTATTGTTTCTTGGTACGCCGTAAGAATTTGCTGCAATCCAAACTTGACCTATTATTTCAGATAAGTTTAAATTTTTAGAAAAGCCTTCTTTGCCTGTTGCACAAAAACT
>Ga0315339_1000171_pt1 | contig 100190 bp, 100 predicted proteins | sample ASW17metaG_FD_204514 | JGI IMG/M metagenome (GOLD analysis project Ga0315339, IMG submission 204514) | Ammonia-oxidizing marine archaeal communities from Pacific Ocean, United States - ASW #17 | ecosystem: Environmental > Aquatic > Marine > Oceanic | place: USA: California | collected 2016-12-05
AGTTCTTCCTATAGAGCCGTGGTAGACCACCACGTTGATAGGCTGGATGTGGAAGCGCAGTAATGCGTGCAGCTGACCAGTACTAATAGCTCAATTGGCTTGATTTATGCACTGAAAAAAATTTTTATGAAATCTATCATTATAGAAGCGGGTATTAATTATTTTGGAAATTTAAGAGAAGCAAATCGTATCTTAAATTATTTTTTGAAAGTATGGCTTCTTACAAATGGACTATCAACGAGGTGGTCTACTAGTGCTTAAAAAATAGAAATTGGCTATAAAAGATCTTTTTGATAAATTACCGACTTCGATTTTTTTAATATCTAAATATATTATTGACTGTTCATTTAATGAACGCTACTAATGTTCAAAATATGAACAAAAAAAAAAATGATGACTATAGTTATCAAGATAAATTCAATATTTTAAGAGTTATCGAAAAGAAATCTGATAGTACTCAAAGATCAATAGCTAATGAATTAGATATAAGTCTTGGAAAACTAAATTATTGCTTGGCCGAATTAAAAAAAAAAGGACTAATAAAAATTAATAATTTTAAAAAAAATCCCAAAAAAATAAAGTATATGTACCTTCTAACACCGAAGGGTTTTACGCTTAAAACAAAATTAACAATAAATTTCATGAAAAGAAAAATGGAAGAATATGATGAACTTAAAAATGAACTAAAAAAAAATAAAAATGATATTAAGTTTTAAAAATAAAAAATTTGACTTATTTATGATAAAATGAGCCTTATTATAAATTGTCAACTAGTAAACACATTTAATTTTTAATAACAATTTTATGAGAATCTTTAAACCGATAAAAAATTTTTTTAAATCAAAAAAAATTATAGATGACTATTGTTTGTTTAATAAAAGATTATTTAATAAATTATTATCTAACAAAAAAAAAGGTGAAATCTTAGTTGAATTTAATGCTTTTCAACCATTTCATATTGGCGCATCAATAATGTCTAATTTGTTAGCAAATAAATTTTCAGCAAAAATTAATAGTTATGTTGGTTTTACTTTATTAGTATCTCCACTAAAATATACTTATATAAATATTTTAAAATGGAAAATAGGTAATTATTTTAATCTAAAAACTTTTAAAATTTACAGATCGTTTAATATAGCAAATATTTTTTATCCTAAAATAGACAAACAAATCGAACTAGAAGCAAAAATTATAGTAAAAAAATTTTTAAAAAAAATAAAAACAAAAGACGATATTCTAAAATTAAAAATCAAAAAAATACCAATTGGAGATTTATTATATGACACTTACTTAAAAAAAGATGTTATTCCAACTATCAATTTAAATGATCAAAAATTCCATATTTATACTGAAGATTATATTAAGCTAACTTTATTTTGGATTAAATATTTTAAACTCAATAATGTTAAAGCTGTTATGGGAAGTCATTCCGTTTATTCTTATGGCATTCCTCTGAGAATTGCTGCATATAATAATATTTCTGCCTATGTTTTAGCGGCTGAAGATTGTTACAAAGTTACAAAAAAGAAACTTTATCATCTTTCGGACTCAGCAGATTATAAAAAAATAATTAATAATCTTAGCAAAGAAAAAATTAAAGAAGGAAAAAATTTGGCTAAACAAAAACTAAAAAATAAGTTTAGAGGTAAGACAGGACATATGGCAATGGATAATGTAATTTTACGTAATTCATCTTTTAAAAAGAATATGCAAAAAAATTTAATTAAAAAAAGTAAAAAAATTAAAATTTTAATATGTGCTCATGAGTTTAATGATGCAGTTCATATATATGGTAAAAATTTCTTTTCAGATATGTATGAATGGCTCGAATTTCTCGGAAAATTATCCAATCAAAATAAATATGACTGGTATATAAAAACACATACTACACAACCAGGAAAATATAAAATCTATCAACCAGCAGACGTAAATATTTTAAAAAAAATTATTAAAAAATATGAAAATATTAAAATGCTACCTAGTAACTACTCACACTTACAAATAATTAAAGAAAAAATTGATGTTGTTTTGACTGTTTATGGATCAGTTACTTTTGAATATCCTTTTTTTAATATTCCTGTAATTACTGCAAGTAAAAACGTTCCAAATAAACTTTATAAGTTTTCAATAATTCCAAAATCAAAGAAAGACTATAAAAAAAAGTTGCACAGACTAGATAGAATTAATTATAAGAAAAATGAAGATGAGATATTAGAATATTATTTTGCACGGTTTATTTATAATGATTCAAGAAACTGGCTATTTGATTTTGAAAGTTTATTAAAAACTTTTAGAACATGGGATAGAATATTTCATTTTAATCTTTACAAATATTACACTAATAATTTCAATATGCATAATTTTGAAAAGAAAAAAAAATTATTTTTGGATTTCATCAATTCCAAAGAATATAGGATTAGAACATGAATAAGCTAGGATTAAAATATATTTTAACAGTTTTTAATGAATTTATAAATATGTTTAATATATTTATTTTAAAAACAAAAAAAAAGATTTTTGCACTTTTATTTATTTTTTCATTAATAATTATTTTTCTAGAAAGTTATACTCTAGCAATTGTATATAGTGCGTCAAATTCGGTACTAAATGAAAGCTTCAATCCAGAAAACATTTTTTTAAGTACTGTTATTGATTTACTAAAAATTGATGGAAATAATATTTTATTTTTAAGCTTTATCATTCTTTTAATTTTCATTTTTATAAAAAACATTTTAGTTATTTTTCTTATTTTTTTGAAAAATAATTTTTTTATTAAAATGCACAGAAACATGTCAAAAAAAATTTTTGAAAAATTAATTTCTCAAAATTACGATTTTTTTATAAGTAAAAATACTTCTGAATTTATCGCACATATTACAAATGATTTAAATATAGCCATGAGGGGCTTTGAGGCTATTTTTAATATATTAATTGAATTTTTATTAATAGTCGCAATTCTAATTTATCTAACCTATATAGATTTTGTGGTTTCTTTATATTTTACAATAGGATCTTTAATATTTTTTATTTTATATACATTATTTACAAAGAAAAAAATACTTTCATTAAGCAATGAAAGACTATTGTTAAATCATAAAATTGTACAAGATTTACAGCAAGGTTTTGGAAATTTTAGAGAAATAATAATTTATAATTGTAAAAAATTATTCTCTGACGAAATTAATTTAAAATTTAAAATTTTTTTTTCAAATCTAAAAATTACAAATATTTTACAACAAATAACTAGAGTTGTTATTGAACAAGTATTTATAATATTTGTTGTGATGATGTTTATTATTATTAATTATTTTAGTACAAAAAGCGTAATAGATATTTTGCCTTTACTTGCTGTTTATTTATTTGCTTTTTTAAAAATATTGCCATCTCTAAATAAGTTTACAATTGAATTTCAGCAATATCTTTTTGGTAAATTGTTTATTAAAAAAATTGACCAAATTTTTAATCTTGAAAATGAGATAGCTATCCAAAGTACAAAAAAATTGAATTTTGAAGATAAAATAGAATTTAATAAAGTAAGTTTTAACTTCAGCAACCAAAATAAAAAAATTTTAGATCAAATTAGTTTTAAAATAAAAAAAAATGAAAAAGTAGGTATCCTAGGTGAAACTGGTAGTGGTAAAAGTACTTTATTAAACTTGATTATGGGTTTTTTGCATCCTAATAATGGTAATATTTTTATTGATAATAGTAACTTAAAAAATAATTTTCTAACTTGGCAAAAATTGATCGGCTATGTACCTCAATCAATATATATTTTAGATGATACTTTAAAGAAAAATATTACTTTTCAATCAGATGACAAACTAATTGATTTTGGTTTGTTAGAAAAATCTATAGAAAATTCTGGATTAATCGATTTTTTAAAAAAACAAACAAATGGATATGAAAGTATTTTAGGAGAAAGAGGTTCTAAAATTTCTGGAGGAGAAATTTTAAGAATTGGATTAGCCAGAGCTTATTACAGCAAAGCAAAAGTTTTTATATTGGATGAATTTACAAGTTCTTTAGATATTGAAACTGAAAATAAATTGTTAGATATAATAAATAATATTAAAAAAACATTTGTAATTGTTTCGCATAAACAAAACTCACTTAAATATTGCGATAGGATTTTACGATTAAAAAATTCAAAAATAGTAGAAGAGTAAAATGAATATTAATTTTTTTGTAAATTCTAAAAACTTTGATGAAACTGATGAAGAAAGCAAAAATATTATAAAAAAGAGAATTAAGATAACAACAAAAGAAAACACTTTACATGTTGCATTCACAAATGGCTTTCATAGAAGAACAGAATTTAAAAGAAAGTCCAAAAGGTCGATGATGTTTTTTCAATATGTAAAAAATTTTAATAAGTTTCATTATTTGTTTAGATAAATTTTATGAAAATAATGTATGATTATCAAATATTTTGGGACCAAGAATATGGAGGTCCATCAAGATATTTTATAAATTTAGCAAAACATTTAACCCAAACTGAAGAAATAAATATTTGTGCACCTTTTTATATAAATAATTATTTAAGAGAAATTCCAAAAGATATTATTTATGGTTTAAAAATATCAAAACTCTTTCCTAAAAATTTTCCAATCAAATTTAAAAATTCATTAATCAATCCAATATTTGAATCATTGAACAAAAAACTAAGCAATAGATTTTGTAAAAAAAATAATCCAGATATTGTTCATAAAACTTATTTTAAAGATGGAGAAAAAAAAAATAAACCAGTCGTAGTAACAGTTTATGATTTGGTACATGAAAAGTTCTTTAAAGAGTACAATAGAGATGAGTTTTATAGACCTAAAAAAGAAGCATTAGAAAGTGCAGATAAGATAATATGTATTTCTAACAATACTGCAAAAGATTTAAAAGAATTTTATAATATTGATAACAAAAAAATTGAAACTATATATTTAGGAAATAGTCTTAAAGATAATTTTAAAAATACCCAAAATAATCAATCGATGAAAAAATTTGAAAAAGACTATTTATTATTCGTAGGTAAAAGAAGAGGATATAAGAATTTTTTAAATTTTTTAAAAGCATACTCATATTCAGATAATTTAAAAAAAAATTTTATCATTATTTGTTTTGGAAGCATGAAGTTTACTAAGGAGGAAATTTTAGAATTTAAAAAACTAAAATTAAATCAAGAAAATATAATACATGTAAATGGTGATGATAAATTACTTTCAGAATATTATATGAATGCCAAAGCACTTATATACCCATCATTGTATGAAGGTTTTGGTCTTCCTATTTTAGAGGCGATGTCATTTAATTGTCCGGTAATATGCAGTAATACAGGCAGTATTCCTGAGGTAGGAGGAGAAGCAGTAGAATATTTTGACCCTTATGATATTGATGCAATGTCAGAAAAAATCAATAAAATAGTTTCTGATGATAGTAAATTGAAAAATCTTATTGCAAAAGGGCAAATTCATCAAAAACTATTTTCATGGCAAAAGTGTAGCAATCAAACTTTAGATTTATATAAAAAATTATTTTAAATTAGAGATATTATCTATGACAAAGAAAGTAGTTCATATTATTTATATTTTGAAAGTTCACCAAGAATTGTAAAACTTAATAAGTTATAATAATATTATTTTACAATTTATGAATTTTATTTAACTTATACCACTTAAAAACTTTTAATAAATTTTTATCAAAATCAAAAAAATTATTATGTTTGGTGAATTTAATAATTTTTTTGTTATTTCCATGCGTTTTAAATATATCTGCCTTATGTTTTTTCACATATTTGACTTTTAGGTCATTGTTTTTTTTGAAATTTTTAACAATTTCCAAAATATTAATTGGGTTATTAGAACAAATATTAAAAATCATATGATTTTTAATATTCTTATTTAATAATATTTTAATAATTCTAGTAACGTCTTTTATATGGGTAAAATCTCTAAAATGATTTCCGTAATTATTTAATTCCATATTCTTTTTATTTATACTTGCATTAAATAATTTAAATAAAAACATGTCTGGTCTTCCCCACTCACCATAAATAGTAAAAAATCTTAATCCAATAAATTTTATTTTTGTGAGTTTGCTATAAGTTTCTGCTATTTTTTCATTTAATTTCTTTGATACAGCATAGATATTTTTTTGATTAAGATTATTTGTTTCGCTTACAGGAAACTTTTTACTCTCCCCATAAACAGAGCTAGATGATGCATAAATTATTTTTTTAACCCCAATTTTTTTTGAAGCAAAAAGTAGATTTAAGAATCCAAAAATATTTACTTCAATATATTTTTTTGGATTTACTGTGGAATATCTCACTCCAGCTTGGGCCGCTAAATGAATAATATGGTCAATTTTTTTATTCTTTGTATATTCTAACAATTTTTTTCTATTAGTTATATCTACTTTATTAAATTTAAAGTTTTTATATTTATGAAGTTCTTTAAGTCTTAACTTTTTAAGTTTTACAGAATTATAATTGTCAAAATTATCAATTCCATAAACTATGTGATTACTTTGTAATAGATTAATTGCACAGTTGGTGCCAATAAATCCGGCGATACCAGTTATTAAAATTTTCATGAATATAATTTTTTAAAATGTTTTATAAATTTATATATAATTATAAACAAAACCAAAATTCTATTTTGTTTATTATCTAATCTTATTTTAGTTTCTTCAAAAAAATGATCTTTAAATTTAACTTTACTTGAAAATCCCCCTCTTCTAAAAATTCCAAATAACTCATTTTTTTTCGTTCCGATTCCTTTCATTTTTTTTTTAACTATCATCCTAAAAAAATAATCGTAGTCAGATGAATACTTGTAATTCAAGTTATAAAGACCAACTTTTTTGGCAGATTGTAATTTAATGAAAAAACCAGTTGAATGACTAGAATAAAACCCCCAACTCCAATAAATTTTATAAGGTCTATAACCATAAAGAGTACCCCAATGTTTTTTTACTGATCCAAAAATAAAATCTTTATCATTATTGTTTTTTATATATTTCATTAAATGGTTAAAAGCTTCAGGCAAAAATAAATCATCAGAATTTAAGAAACCAAGGTAATCACCTCTGCAAAGTTTCATACCCAAATTAAAAGCGTCATAAATTCCTTTATCTTTTTTTTGGCACCAATAATCTATTTTATTCTCGTATTTTTTAATTATTTCTAAAGTTTTGTCTGTAGATCCACCATCTATAATAATATGTTCATAATTCTTATATTTTTGTCCATGAAGACTTAAGATGCTTTCTTCTAAATATTTTTCACCATTTAAAACAACAGTGATTATAGATATTAATGGAGCATCGTTTTTGGTATTTTTAAATATATTTTTTGTTCTTAAGCCACCTTCTTCAAGTACATTCTCTGCAATAGAAATACTTTTAAAGTCTTGCTCAATACAATCCATTAAAATAAATTAATTATTTGTTTAATTTTATACCTTGGATTAAATTTAAAATCTTTTTTAATCTTAGTAATATCTGCATGATTTTCATTTATATCAAATTTTCTAAAAAATTTATTATTTATCCTTATATAGTTCTTGTAGTTTAATTTGTATTTTTTAAAAAATAATCTAATAATTTCTTTTAAACTAAATGACTTACCGGTACCCAAAACATAATCACTTACTTTTTTAGAATGCATAATTTTATAGATTAAACTCATATACTCACCACTAAAACCCCAATCTCTTTTTACATTGATATTTCCTAATTCAAGTTTATTTTTATAATTTTTTTTATTATTTAAGTTTTTTAGATAATTAGAAACTTTTTTTAAGACAAAATCATCTCCTCGAAAAATTGACTCATGGTTAAAAAAAATTATAGAAAATACAGGAATTTTAAACATTTCTCTATACGATTTAATTATTTCTAGGCCAATAAGCTTCGAGAGACCGTAAGGGCTTTGTGGAATCTTCAAACTATTTTCGTTTAATCTTTTATTTTTTTGATTGCCAAATATTTCACTAGACGAACTAAACATAAATTTTGATTTAGGAAATTTTTGAAATTTTATAAATTCCAAAATTACCTTCAGAGGAATTATTTGACTATCAAAAGTCTCATATTCCAATTTATCAAATGAATCGTTTACTTTAGGTTGACCTCCTAAAAAAAAGATATATTTATAATTATTTTTTAACAAACTATTAATTTTACTTTCATTTTTTGTTAATTTAAATATTTTAATTTTATTTGTAATTTTGAATAATTTTAAATTTTTATCCCATTTTTTCCCCATTCTAGAAGTTCCATGCACAATAAATTTCTTTTTTAAATATAAATCAGCTAAGTAACATCCATCTTGACCTGAGATTCCTAAAATTAAAATTTTTTTTTTCATATAATTTTTTTCTTAAAAACAAGACATTAATTGCTATGTGACTACTTTTTTGATCATTTTATTTTAATTAAATTTTACTGTTATAAGCCACCTAAGTTTTTTGGTAGTAATTGTTTTAAATACCAAAGAAATTGTGCAGTTAATACATTATTAGAATTCATGCCATTTTTTATTTCAAATCTTTCTTGATGTGTGTTTAAATTAAAAGCTATTGCTCCAGAACTTAAGTTAGATAATAAATATATAAAATAATCACATTTTGACAGCAATAAAGTCTCTATCAATGCTTCGCGACCTAGCTTATATCTGTGTAAATTTCTAGGATAAATTTCAAAGGCATCATTTTTGTTAGATCTATAACAACTTTTTAAATAGATCAATTTATTTGGAAAGTTTTTTTTAAACAATTTAAGATATTCTAATTCTTCAGTAACTAAAAAAATTTTATCTATTTTTTTTTCTTTTATAATTTTATTAGTCAGAGATAGCATTTGTTTTTTTGTAGCAGGCAAAGGATGGCCTGCACTTTTTTTGTAACTAGTTCCTCTAAAGTGAATACCTAAAACCTTTTTATTTTCAAAATTTTTTGAAATTCTTTTAAAACATTTATTCAAAATTTTTTCTATTTTTATATCTGTTTGAAGTAATTGACTTAAATTTTTATCTATATCCAAATTGAAAGAAAAAAAATTATAGAATTTATCACTTGTAATTAAAACATTTTTGCTTTTGTAAACCTCTTCTAAGGAATATGGGCTCAATTTTTGAAAATAATATTCCCAAGAGTTATTAGTTTTTTTTATAGCAATCTTTTCATTATATATAGAATTATAGTTTTCCATATCTACTACTGGTATGAAGCCAAGTTTTTTACATATACGCAAATGGTTTAAAACAAAAGTAACATTAGAAAATAGACCAGTGCCAGGAGATCGTTTTATTAAATAAAATGTTTTATCATAGTTTAAATTTCCAAAAGATTTAAAGACATAATAAGGTCCATCGAACTTTTTTTTACTGATTAGATCTTTTTGAATTCGAGGTGATTTTAAACTTAATTTCCAAAAAGCTTTTTTCAAAAATTGGATCATAATATTGTTTGTAACATCTATTTTTTATTTGTATATAGATCTACAAAATGAACATATCATTAGTAATTACAACAATTAATAAAGTTAGTAAAAATATCAAAAATTTTAGCAACAAATGTAAAAGTAAAAAATGGAATTTATTTATTATTGGAGATAAAAAAACCCCAAAAAATTTCAAAATTAATTATGGAAATTATTTAAGTATAAAAAAACAAATAAAAACTAATTTTATATTTTCTAAAATTTGTCCAAAAAATAATTATGGAAGAAAAAATATTGGATATTTACTCTCAATTAAAAATAAAGCTGAGTTTATTGTAGAGACTGATGATGACAATATCCCCAAAAAAAATTTTTTTAATAATATCTCATTAGAACATAAAGTAAGTAAAATTAAGAATAATTCATGGATAAATATTTATGACCTATTTACTAAAAAAAAAACCAATTTAATTTGGCCAAGAGGACTACCATTGGATGAGTTAAATAAAAATAAAATCAAAATTACAAAAAAAAAATACTCAAAAAAATTTTTTCTTCAACAAGGGGTCGCTGAAAAAAATCCTGATGTAGATGCAATTTTTAGATTAATGAATAGTAATATAAATGTTAAATTTAAAAATTATAAAGTAGATTTGGGTAAATCTATATCTACTTTTAATAGTCAAAATACAATATGGCATAAATCTCTTTTTGAATTAATGTATCTACCAATGACCTGTACTATGAGGTGTACTGATATTTGGAGAAGTTTAATTGCCTTAAAAATTTTAAGATTAAATAAAATGAATATACTTTTTTTTGGCACAACAATGTATCAAGAAAGAAATTATCATGATTTAATGTTAGATTTTAAGCAAGAATTGCCAATGTATGAAAATAATAAATTTATTTTTAATACTTTAGAAAAAATTAACCTTAAAAAAGGCAAGCAATATTTTTCTTATAATATAAAAAAATGTTACCTTGAGCTCATAAAAAAAAAAATTTTTGATCCAAAAGAATTAAAATATTTAAATGCATGGATAGCAGATTGTAAAAAGCTACAAATATTTGTTAACTAATTGATAGTATTCTTCACAATTTTTTTTATAATCATATTTTTCAAGAATTAATTTTACATTTATTTTTTTTCTATAATTTTTTAATTTAAATTTCAAGATTTTTTTAGCTAGAGATTTATAATCACCAATTTTTATTAAATCTCCATATTTTCCATTTTGTAAAATTTCTTTAGGTCCAGTAGGACAATTAGTAGAGATAATATGTTTTTTTAAATATAATGCTTCAATCATAACATTTGGAGATCCTTCAAACATTGAGGATAGAACAAAAATATCTGCCTGCCTGATAAAAGGGAATGGATTTTTTTTATATCCGAGAAATTTAATATTTTTTTGTAAATTATTAATCTTTATATATCTATCTAGGTGTTCTTTATTTTGACCCTTTCCAATTATTGTTAATTCAATATTTTTATTTTTTAAAATATTCATTGCTTTAAGTGTAGTCAGAAAATCTTTTTGGTCAGTAAGTCTTCCAACAGATATTAATTTAAGTGAATTTTTTTTATAAATTTTTTTTACTTTTTTTTTGGATTCTTTTTTTATTTCTTTGAAATTGAAGGGATTTAATATGCACTTGGAATTAATATTATATTTTTTATCCATTTCTTTTTTAAATTCAAAACTATTAACAATTATTTCATCAGCCTTTTTAAAAAAGTAAAAAAAAATAAATTGTTTAAATATATTTTTAGACCATCCAGTAGATGATGAGTTGGATCTAGATAAAACTTTTATATTTAAAAGTTTAGATACAATTAAGACAAATATATTTGCTTGAAATGATAAAATTATATGTTTTCTATTAAATAAAGTGATCTGTAATAATTTAATTAAACAAATTAAATATTTGGGATATCTACTTTTTATGAAAGAAAAATTTAATGCTGGAGTTATGATTTCTATATTCGACTTAAATTTAATTTTTTTTTTATTATCAAAAGTAATAAGCTTTATATTTGCGATTTTATTGCTTAAATAATTTAAAATTAAATATAAATTTTTTTCTACACCACCATCTTCTATAGATGGCATAAATACAATTAGTTTCTTTTGAGTTTTTTCCACAGCAATCTAACAATGTTTTTAAATGAATTATCTCTTGCTATAATTAAATCACCTTTTTTAATAGATAAATTATTTCTTTTTTTAATTATTGCTAAGCCCGAAGATTTAAATGAAAAATTTAAATCGATTAAATCAGAATTATTGTTATAAATTTCAAGAATCTTATTAAAAGTTTCTTTGTTGTTAATTTCACAATAAAAACTATTAGAATCTTTATTTTTTAAATATGGAAGATGTGAAATATCATCTATAAAAAAATATCCATCTTTATTGAGCAAATCGAAATAATTAAATATAATTTTTTCAACATGTGCTGATTCATGAATGCTATCTAGAAATATTACATCTACCTTTTTTGGTATTTTTGATTTTATTAGATCAAAATTATCATCTCTTGATTTTATAAATGTCCATCTTGGATCTCTTGAAACGTCTGAGCAATCATCAATGTCAGCTGAGAATAAATGACCATCATTTTTATTGCATATTTCTAAAAATTTGAGAGTAGATCTTCCCCTTTGAACTCCAAACTCAAGAATATTGATTTTATTAATTTTAGATATGAGGGGGTACAAAAAATTATTTAATTTATATTCATATTCATTCATAATTTTTATAATAATATAGATATCTAAATAACATTAATTTTAAAATTCCGATATACTATTAAATGAGCAAAATAAACAATAATAAAATTTCAGTAAATTGAACCACAAAAAAAAAATCTTTTATTGGTCGCCATTTTTAGTTCCGATTGCAACTCCAAAAGCTGTGATAAATTCAGCTTATGCTTTACAAAAATACTCAAATAAATATTCATGTTCAATTATCAATTTTTTTGGTGAGTTTAATGTTTTTAAAAATGATATCGAAGATAAAAAAATTACACTTAAAAATTATTTTTTTTTTAAAATATATAAATTTTTGCCATATAATGGTAAAATTAAAAGCAGATTTTCATTTATTATAATTTTTATTTTATCTTTTTTTCCTCTTAAAAGAATTCTTTCAAAAGAAAAACCAGATTATTTGATTGTACAACTGATTACTTCATTGCCAATGATGTTGTTATTATTATTTAAATTTAAAACAAAGTTTGTTCTTAGAATTTCAGGACTACCAAAACTAAATATTTTTAGAAAGTTGTTATGGAAAGTTGTATTAAAAAAATTTAATTTAGTCACTTGTCCAACAGCAACAACTTATGGATATATTAAAAGTTTGAATATTATAGAGCCCAAAAAATTAAAATTATTATATGATCCTATTGTAGAACTTAGAAGAACTAAAAAAAAAATCTATAATAAAAATAACTTTAATTTTAATAATTATTTTCTAGCAGCTGGTAGGCTAACTAAACAAAAAAACTTTCTTTTCTTATGTAAGGCATTTCAACAAGTTGTAACTAGATACCCAAATTATAAATTAGTGATTGCAGGAGAAGGTGAGGATAAAAAAAAATTAGAAAATTACATTATTAATAATGGTTTAAAAAAAAATATTTTTTTAATTAATTATGTTGATAATATTTTTCCATTAATGAGAGATGCAGAAGCTTTTATACTCTCTTCTTTATGGGAGGATCCTGGTTTTGTAATAATTGAAGCAGCATTTTGTAGAACAGGAGTATTTTCAAGTGACTGCCCAACAGGACCAAAAGAAATTATTAAAAATAATTTTAATGGATTTTTATTTAAATCAAATAATATCAAGAGTTTTTTGGACAATTTTGAAGTATTAATACAAAAAAAAAATAATAAAGAAATTTTATTAAATAATTTAAAATACATAAAAAGATTTACTTTATTTAATCATTATACAAAATTTAATCAACTATTAAATTATGAAAATATTTAAAAAGAGGAATTTTTTTTTATTTATTTATATAATTTTATAAAGTTATGAAAAGTTTAATTTCAATTATAATACCATATTACAAAAAAAAAAAATTTTTTAAAAAAACTATTAATTCAGTAATAAATCAATCCTATAAAAATTTTGAAGTTATTTTGATTTATGACGATGTTAATAAACTAGATTTGAAATTTATAAACTTTATTCTTAAAAAAATTAAAAATAAAAAGATTATAATTAATAAGAAAAATTTAGGTGCTGGAATGTCAAGAAACATAGGAATAAAAAATTCAAAAGGTAAATTTATAGCTTTTTTAGATTCAGATGATATTTGGCATAAAGATAAGCTTAAAAAACAAATTAATTTTATGAAAAAAAATAAGACTGATTTTTCATTTAGTGATTATTTAATTATTGATAAAAATGAAAAAGTTTTAAAAAAAATCAAAGCTCCAAAAAAAATTATTTTTAAGAATCTTTTGCATGCATGTGATATTGGTCTCTCTTCCGTTATGATAAAATCTAAATTATTGAAAATTAATAAATTCCCAGATCTAAAAACCAAAGAAGATTATTTATTATGGTTAAAGTTATCAAAAAAAAATATTAAAATGTTAGGGATTAATAAACCTTTGGCATATTGGAGAAAAACTAATAATTCTCTTTCAAGCTCTACTATGCAAAAATTAATAGATGCTTTTTCAATTTATAATAAATATTTAAAATTTAATTTTTTAAATTCTTTAGCATTAACATTTATATTGAGTATTAATTTTTTGAAAAAACGTTATTTATGATCGAATTAAACAATATTTTATATGTTAGTGTGATAAGTTTTTTATTATCTTATTTAATTTTATATGTGTTTAAGAAAAAAAATATACTTATTGATAAAGTTTTTTATTCCAAACATAAACAATTAATTAATGCCTCTTTAAAATCACCACCATTATGTGGTGGAATAATTATATTTATTTGTTCAATTTTTTTTTTTAAAGGTTTATTTTTATTAAATATTTTTGGAATGCTAATCCTAGCTATAGGTATTTTTTCAGATAGTAATAAAATATCTTCTCCGTTTATAAGAATGCTTTTTCAATTAATTATATTTTTAAGCTTTATAATATTTACTGATTTAAGAATAATTAATTTAAGAATTGATATTATAAATAATTTATTAGATATAAAGTTTATATCCATTTTATTTACTGTTTTTTGTATTTTGATTTTAGTAAATGGAAGTAATTTTTTAGATGGTCTTAATACACTTGTAATAGGATATTATATTTTAGTTAGTTTTTTTTTAATCTCTTTATCTTCAACTTTTGGTTTAATAATTAATCCTAACATAAATTTATTACTAATTTTTTTATTGGTATTATTTTTGTTTAATTTTTCGGGAAAAATTTTTCTAGGAGACTCGGGCGCTTATCTAATTGCATTTTATATGTCTTTTTTTGTTATAGATTTTTCTATGAAAAATAGTTTGGTTTCACCATATCTAATATGCTTTCTATTATGGTACCCTGCCTTTGAAAATTTGTTTTCAATCTTAAGAAGAATTATTTTAAAACAAAAAGTGCACAATGCAGATCAACATCATTTGCACCAGATGATGTATAATTATTTTGTAAAATTGAAATTAATCGATAGTAGATATACTAATATTTTAACAGCTATTTTAATAAATATTTTTAATTTTATAACTTTTACTTATTCTTATAAATTTTACTCAAACACAAAGTTACTAGTTTTAGGACTGTTAATAAATATTTCTATTTATTTAATTTTATACTTTTTTTTTAAAAAAAAGCTAAGTTTTTAAAACATTGTGGTAGTATTGCTATATTGATCATTGCTTTAAATAATTATTACATTAATAGTAAATTTAAACATATAAATTATGGATAAAAGTTCATTTGACACAGACTTAAAAAGTCTGGAAAATTTTATACTAAATTCTGCCCCAGATATAAGCTACACTAATTTTATTGTTGCAATTTTAATTTCTGCCTTTTTAGCTTTAGTTATCAAATTTACGTATATTAAAATATCTAGAACTCTTAATGATAGAGAATATTTTTCTGATACCTTTGTACCTTTGGCCATTGTTACAACTTTAGTAATTACCGTAATAAAATTTTCTTTAGCGTTATCTCTGGGTTTAGTTGGAGCACTTTCAATTGTTAGATTTAGAGCGGCCATAAAAGAACCAGAAGAATTAGTTTATTTATTTTTAATAATTGGAATAGGATTAGCAAATGGGGCAAATCAATTTTTAGTTTCTATAATATGTACTTTTTTTATAATTATTATTTTGTTTTCAAAAAAATACTATGACGACAAAAAAAATAATCAAAATTTGAGTGATAGTTCTGTTAATGTAATGCAAATTGAAATTAAGGATAGCAAAGATAGTGTAGAAAAAATAATTGAAACTTTAAAAACAAAAACACTATATTTGAAGTTGAAATCATTTCGAATTGAAAAAAATATTTCGCAATATGTATTTTGGTTTGATGTTAGTAAAAACAAAACTAATGATTTTATGCAAGCAATAGAACAATTGAAAACAAATCAAGAACATATTTCTATTCATGTTTATTCAAGAACAGGAATTTATGAATAAAGAGGAAAATATTGTTAATAAAAAAAAAATTTTTAGACTATAGTTACTTACTTTTTATAAAATCTTTATTTACTAAAATTTTATTAGGATTAGGTTTTATTTTTTTAGTTATAATAATTTCAATTTTTACATATTATTTTTCAAGCGGCTTGAGTAGTATTTATAATCCCAAAACTTTTATTATTAAAGTAAACAATAAAATTTTTGATAAATATCTTGGAGTTAATTTTTTAAAATTTGATAGATATTTTGATTTAGGAAAAATTAAAATAAAATATTTATTTAGTAAACCTGAAATTGAACAATTAAATTTAAAAGTTAGTCAAAAAACTATTCTACAAATTGAAAATCAAAGACAATTAAAAAAAGAAAATGGAGGCTTATTGCCTCCTAAATTTTTTAATATGTACCCTATGGAAATTCAAAATAAAGAAAAAAAATATAGAGCCAAGATTAGAATAAAAGGTGTTCGGCAAATTCACTGGCAAAATAAGAGAACTTCTTCTTATAAAATAGATTTAATTGGGAATAACAGACTTTGGGGAATGGAAGAGTTTTCTGTTCAAAAACCAATTACTAAAAATTACGCATATGAATTTCTATTTCATAAATTGCTTAGAAAAACTAATAATTTACATCTTAAGTATTTTCCAATTAAACTTTATTTTAACGGTGAAAACAGAGGTGTTTATGCTGTAGAAGAAAGTTTTTCAAAAGAATTATTAGAAAGACAAAAAAAAAGAAATGGTCCAATATTTAGTTTAAATGAGGATATTGGAGAACATTATCCAAATGTAAATTATGAATTATATTCAGAGTCATATTGGCTTAGCCAATATCCTGAACTTACCGAGTCAGCATTTTCAATATTAAATAAAGTTAGAGATAATGAAAATTTAAATAATGAAAATTATTTTGATATGGAGAAATGGGCAAGTTATTTTGCCGTAGTTGATATACTGGGTGCATATCACGGTTCATTATCAAAAAGTGTTAGGTTATACTTTAATCCAACTTCATCAAAGTTTGAGCCAATTGGATACGACGCCCATTTAGGTGCAGGAAACTTTTCAGATTTTATACTAGCAGATTTTTTGCAAGAAAATAGACCAAATTGTATTTATATTTGCGATGAAAAAGATTGGTATTTTAAATTTTTTAAATTAAAAAATGGTCAACTAAATTCTAATTTTTTAGAAAAATATATTTATTTCCTAAAATTATATTCTAGTGAGCATTTTATTAATGAATTTTTAGACGAAATTAAAAATGAATTAGATGAGTTTAATTTAGCAATATATTTAGAAAATTCTAAAACTGATAAAATATCCTGGAAAGGCCTTGGTCCTTATTTGTATGATGAGCAAGTTCTTTTTCGAAGGGCAAAATTAATTAAGAAAAGAATTAATTCAATTAATATTGATCATTATAAGATATCTTTAAAAAAAAAAAAATTATTTTTTAAAGATAATTATTCAAACTTTCCTATAAAAATTATCACTAGTAGTTGTGATAATAATATTAATAAAGAATTTTATTTAGCTGGAAATATGATGATTGACTGGAATAATGGTTGTAAAGAAATTTTTATAGGAAAAAACAAAAGTACACCTTATTTTTTAAATGAAGATATTACGATGTCTAAAAAAAAAATTATCAATATAGACAAAGATTTTATTAATCTTTCTTCATACCCGGGTGTAGAAAAAACATCACAAAATACATATACAATTTCTCAAAATTTAAATTTAAATAAAAATACCTATACTAAAAAAAATCAAAATTTTTTAATAAATAACAATGTAGTATTAGAATTATCCAATGGTTCTATATTATTTGTCAAAGGAAATATTAAATTTGAAGGAATTAATGAAAAAAAAATTTTGATAAAATCAGATGGGTTGGGATCAATAATATTTGAAAATAATAATGTTAAAATTAAACATACAAATTTTGAAAATTTAGGTTATCCAAAAATTGATCAATATACTCTGTTTGGAGGGTTAAATTTTATTAAATCTAATGTTATTTTAGAAAATGTAACTATAAAAGATTCACAAAGTGAAGATGCAATAAATTTAATTAGTTCCGATGCATCTCTACAAAATATTTCTTTAAAAAACATTCAATCTGATGCAATAGATATTGATTTTGGTATTGTTAAATTTAATAAAATTAATTGTTTCGAAATTAAAAATGATTGTTTAGATATTTCTGGAGCCAAAGTGGACGGAGATAATCTGAAGGTAGATCAATCTTTAGACAAAGGTTTAAGTATAGGAGAAAACTCTATTGTTGAAATTAAAGGTTTAATAATTAAAAATAGTAAATTAGCCATTGCAGTTAAAGATGGTTCAGTTTCTTATTTAGAAAATATTGAGTCATTAAATAATCAATATGATATTGCATTATTTAATAAAAAAAAGGAGTATAATAATCCAAAATTAGAGGTAAAAAATTTTCTTAATAATGAAAAAAAAATTCTTCAATCAAAGAAATCAGTACTAATTATAGATAATAAAAATATTTTAGGTAAGGAAACTAACTCATATATTAATTCAATATTTTATTAACAAAAATTTAAAAATTAAATATGGAACAAAGAATAGAAAAAAAATTTGTATTTTTACCGGGTGATAAAAGAAAAATTGAATTATTAAAAATTGAAGGTTTTTTTAAAAAACTTTATAATAACAGAAAAGTAAATTCTATTTATTACGACACATATGACTTGAGTTGCTTATGGGATAATATTAATGGATTTTCTAATAGAGATAAATATAGAGTAAGATGGTATAATGATATTAAGAATTCTGAAGTTTTTTTTGAAAAAAAAAAAAAATTAAATCAAATAACTCAAAAAACTAAAATTAGCTTAGGAAAATTTAAAAATCAGAGTGAATTAAATGAATTTTTAAATTCGAAAAATTTCAAAAATGAAATATTTAAAATTACTACTTTAAATTTAAATCAAGTTTTAAATGTTTCTTACAATAGAGACTATTACATAGATGCTAATAATAAACTTAGAATCACATTTGATGAAAATATAACTACGCACACTAATTTTAATGTTGAATTTTTTAGTAATTTTATAAATTTGGGCAATAATATTTTAGAGTTTAAATATTTAAATGAGGACAGCAAATATATTAGAGAAAAAATTAATAGTGTGAATTTTAATTTTAGAAATCAAAAATTTTCCAAATATGTTCAGAGCTTTATACTTTTAAGTGAAATGGGGCATCATTAAAATTATTTATAATAATTTATGAAGATTTCAATTATTATTACCAGCTATAATAAAAATAATTATTTAGAAAAATGTATTAAATCTTGTTTGAGTCAAAATTATAAAAATTTAGAAATAATTTTATATGATAATAATTCAACGGACGGTTCAGATTTAATTCTCAATAAATATTCATCAAACATAATAATAAAAAAAAAAGAAAAAATTAGCGAATATTCTGCCGTGAATCAAATTGATTTATTAAAAAACGCTTTTTCAATTTGTACAGGTGAAATAATATGTTTACTTGATGCAGACGATTACTTTGAAGATGATAAACTTATAAATTTAAATAAAATTTTTTCCAAAAATACTTTAAATAACGTTGTTTTTGATACTCCCAAGATATTAAGTAATAAAAATTTTTATAAGTTTAATAATAAAAAGAAATTTTCTAAATATATCTGGCCTGCAATTTTTCCTACTAGCTCAATAAGTATAAAAAGAGAATTCTTAAAAACGTTCTTTGATAATATAAGAGTTGGAATGTATCCTTTTTTAGAAGTAGATTTTAGAATTAATTGTCTGGCAAGAATGATAGATCATAAATTTCTTATTATAGAAGATGGAAGCACTGTATACAGAAAGGTGCCAGATGGTATTATGTCGAATATCAAAAAATTCTCTTATAAATGGTGGAAAAAACGTCTTGAAGCTCATTATTTTATTAATGATATTTATAATAAAAATAAAATTATATATAAAAAGAATTATGATTTTTATTTAACAAAAATAATTGTTTATTTATTAAGTAAGATCATTAAGTAATATAACTGAAAATTATTTATATATAAAAAAAAACTGTATAAGAAATACATATGAAGAAAAAAACTGCTCTTATATTTGGAGTTACTGGTCAAGACGGATCATATTTATCAGAATTTTTAATTAAAAAAGGATATGATGTTTATGGAGTTAAAAGAAGATCTTCATCTCTTAATACAGGGAGAATAGATCATATTTATCAAGATCCATTTGAAAAAAAAAGAAATTTTTTTTTACATTATGGTGATGTTACAGATGCAATATCAGTTTCTTCATTAATAAAAAAAATTAAACCATGTGAAATTTATAATTTAGCAGCACAATCACATGTTTCAGTTTCTTTTGAGGTTCCAGAATATACTGCAAATGCAGATGCTATTGGTGCATTAAGAATTCTTGAGGCGATTAAGTTTCATGGATATGAAAAAATAACTAAATTTTATCAAGCAGGTACATCGGAAATGTTTGGAAGAGTTAAGGAAACACCCCAAGATGAAAACACACCTTTCTATCCAAGAAGCCCTTATGGAGTTGCAAAAGTTTATGCACATTGGATAACAACTAATTATAGAGAAGCATATAATATTTTTGCTTGCAATGGGATATTGTTTAATCATGAAAGTCCAAGAAGAGGAGAAACATTTGTTACAAGAAAAGTTGTAATTGCCTTATGCAAAATTAAAAATGGTACTCAAGATAGGTTATATTTAGGCAATATTAGTGCGAAAAGAGACTGGGGACATGCAAAAGACTATGTGGAAGCAATGTGGAAAATGCTCCAAAAAAAATCTCCAAGTGATTATGTGATTGCAACAGGAAAACAGTATTCCGTGAAACAATTCGTAGACCTAGTATTGAAAGAGCTAAATATTAAAGCATACTGGAAAGGCACAGGAGTAAACTCAAAATGTTATACTAGCAACGGAAAGTGTATAGTGGCATGTGATAAAGAATATTATAGACCACTAGAAGTCGATACTTTATTGGGTAATCCAAAAAAAGCTAAAAAAGAATTAAATTGGAGCGCAAAAACTCGTATTCAGGAATTAGTCAAGGATATGGTTAGTTCAGAGTTACAAAATATAAATAATGATCAATCATAAATCAAAGATTTATGTTGCTGGTCACAAAGGATTGGTTGGCACTGCAATAATTAAAAAATTAAAAGAAAAAGGTTATAAAAAAATTATAGTTGCAAGTAGACAAGAAGTAGATTTGACTAATCAAAATAAAGTTTTAAATTTTTTAAAGAAAAAAAAACCAGATTTTATTTTTATAGCCGCTGCAAAAGTTGGTGGAATATATTCAAATAATAAATATAAGGGGCAATTTATTTATGAAAACTTAATGATTCAATCAAATTTGATACATTCGGCATTTTTATGTGAAATTAAAAATTTAATTTTTTTAGGTTCTAGTTGCATATATCCTCGCTTAAGTAAGCAACCAATTAAAGAAGAATATTTACTCGATGGAAAACTAGAAAAAACAAATGATGCCTACGCAGTAGCAAAAATAGCAGGCATAAAAATGTGTGATAGTTATAATAATCAATATAAAACCAATTATAGATGCCTGATGCCAACAAATGCTTTTGGGCCAAATGACAATTATCACTCTATGAACTCACATTTTATTCCCTCGCTAATTAAAAAAATACATGAAGTTAAAATTAAAAATAAAAAAAAATTAATAATATGGGGAAATGGTAAAGCAAAAAGAGAAATTTTATATGTGGGTGAACTTGCGGATGCTTGTGTTTATTTTATGAATAAAAAAATTAAAGATATAATGATCAACATTGGCAGTGGTAAAGATTATTCAATAAAAGAATATGCTAATTTATTACTAAAAATTATTGCACCAAATAAAAAAATAAAAATTCATTACGATTTATCAAAGCCCAATGGCACACCAAGGAAAGTTTTGGATATTTCTTTGGCAAAAAAATATGGATGGAAACCAAAAATTAACTTAAAAGAGCAAATATTAAAAACTTATAATTCTTATATAAAAGAAAATTATAAAAGTAATTAAATTTAATGAAAAATCTTATAGTCGTAACAGGTGGGGCAGGTTTTGTAGGATCAAATCTTATCTTTCTTTTTTTAAAAAAAACTAAATATAAAATAATTAGTATTGATAATTATTCATCAGGTAATAAAAAAAATCATATAAATAACTCAAGAATAAAATATATAAATGCGAATACAAAAAATATTTTTCAAACATTAAAAACCAAAAAAAATAAAATTAAAACCATTTTTCACTTAGGTGAATTTGCCAGAATATATCAAAGTTTTTTTAAAATGAATGAATGCATTGACTCTAATTCTGTTGGCTCTCATGCAGTTTTTAATTTTTGTTTAACTAATAAAATTAAATTAATTTATTCAGCAACATCTGCCAGTCTAGGAAATAAAGGACGTGATAAAGATTTATCACCATATGCATTTACTAAAGCAAAAAATTTAGAGTTATTAGAAAATTTAAAAAAATGGTTTAAAATGAAATATGAAGTAATTTATTTCTATAATGTCTATGGACCAAAACAAATTTTTAAAGGAAAAATGGCAACGGTAATTGGTATTTTTGAAGATGCTTATAAAAATAAAAAACCACTACCCGTTGTAAAACCTGGTACTCAATCAAGAAAATTTACTCATATTTATGATACAGTTAATACTTGCTTTTATGCCTGGAAAAAAAATAAGTGCAGGCACTATAGTATCTCAAGTACAAAAAATTTAACAATTTTAGAGGTAGCTAAATTATTTAATTATAAAATTAAATTTTTACCTTCTAGACAAGGAGAAAGATATGCTTCAGCTTTATCTAATATAAACTTATCAAATAAAGTTTATAAGATGTTTGGAAAAATAGAACTTGAAGAATATATTAAAGAATTTACAAAAAGCTTTAAACAATAGATTAAATTGCTATTTACAATTATTAATTATTAGATATAACTCTTTCGCCGGTGATTATTGCGAAGGGGTAATACCCGATCCCATTCCGAACTCGGAAGTCAAGCCCTTCAGCGCCGATGGTACTTTGTCTTAAGGCACGGAAGAGTAGGACATTGCCGGCAATAAAAAAATATTATGAAAATAAAAAGTTCATTAAAGTCATTAAAAAAAAGAGACCTTAATTCAAAATTGGTTAGAAGAAGAGGTAGAGTTTACATAATTAATAAAACAAATCCAAAATTCAAAGCAAGACAGAAGTAATTTTTATGGACAATTTTGACCATAAAATAATACTAATCTTTTTGTAATAGTTTCTTATGAAAATTGGCTCAATCTCAGAAAATAAAGATTTTGAAAAAAGAATAGCAATCACTCCTGAAATTGCAAAAAAATATATAAGTTTAGATTTAGAAGTTTTGCTAGTAGAAAATTATGGTTCGCACTTAGGTTATAATGATGATGAATATAAAAAAGAAGGTGTAAATATAATTAAAGATGAAAAAGAAGTTTTGGACAAATCAGATGTAATAGTTCAGCTTGCTTTATTAGCAGATGACAAAGCTTCCTTAGTAAAAGAAAACAAAACATTAATTGGAATACTTAATCCATATAATAATAAAGATAAAATAGAAAGCTTAGCAAAAAAAAATATTAACTTATTTTCTCTAGAGCTTTTGCCAAGAATAACTAGAGCTCAATCTATGGACATACTTTCATCTCAAGCTAATCTAGCTGGATATAAAGCCGTTATAGAATCTTTTGCTAATTTTGAAAAAGCAATACCAATGATGATGACGGCAGCTGGAACTATTCCTGCAGCAAAAGTATTAGTTGTTGGTGCTGGTGTTGCTGGATTACAAGCTGTTGCTACAGCTAAAAGAATGGGAGCAATTGTTTTTGCTACAGATGTTAGAATGGCTTCAAAAGAGCAAGTAGAAAGTTTAGGGGGTAAATTTTTAACAGTTGAGGGTGCAGGAAATCTTGAGACAGAAGGAGGATATGCCAAAGAAGCTTCAGAAGATTTTAAAAAAAAACAAGAAGAGTTACTTGGTAAAACTCTAAAAAAAATTGATATTGTAATTTGTACAGCTTTAATTCCTGGAAAAAAAGCTCCAGTAATAATTAAAGAGAATATGATAAATGATATGAGAGCAGGTTCAGTAATTTATGATTTAGCTGCTATTCAGGGAGGAAATACTGTTTTTACACAGGTAGATAAAGCAATTGATAAAGGTGGTGTAAGAATTATAGGAGAAACAAATATTTTAAATAAACTACCAATCTCTGCATCGAGTTTATATGCAAAAAATGTATTTAATTTTGTTGTAAATTTATATGATAAAGAAAATAAGAAAATTAACATTAATTTAGAAGACGAGATAATTGAAAAAACATTAATTAAATAAAATTATGGAAATAGATCCTTTTATATTTAGATTAAGTATTTTTATTCTTTCAATTTTTATTGGATATTATGTTGTATGGAGCGTTACACCATCTCTACATACTCCCTTGATGTCAGTGACAAATGCAATTTCATCAGTAATTATTGTGGGTGCTATAATTGCTGGATTAGCTGGAAATTCTGAAAGTATTTTTAATACCTCAAGTATCTTTGGTTTTTTAGCAATATCTTTAGCAGCAATAAATATTTTTGGAGGATTTTTAGTCACTCAAAGAATGCTTCAAATGTATAGAAAGAAAAAGAAAAATAAATAATGATATCAGCAAATTTATCAGCAATATTTTATTTAATTTCAGGTGTATTATTTATTTTAGCATTAAGAGGATTGTCATCTCCAGAAACATCTAGACAGGGAAATTTATTTGGAATTTTTGGGATGACCATAGCTATTATGGTAACTTTTTTATCTATTGGAAATTTTTCTAGTGGATTTACCTATGTCTTAATTTTTTTATTAATAGGAGGCTTAATAGGAACATTCATAGCATACAAGATATCAATGACCGCGATGCCAGAACTAGTAGCTGGTTTTCACAGTCTTGTTGGACTTGCAGCTGTTTTTGTAGCTATCTCAGCATTTTTAAATCCTGCGGCTTTTAATCTTGGCTCTCCAGGAAATATTAAACTTGGAAGTTTAATTGAAATGTCAATTGGTGCAGTCGTAGGTGCAATAACATTTTCAGGATCAATAATTGCTTTTTTAAAACTTCAAGGAATAATGTCTGGCTCGCCAATAACATTTAAAGGTCAGCATCCGCTTAATGCTTTAATATTAATTTCAATAATAGTTTTAACTTATTTACTTTGTTCAACACAGTCCTCCAATTTCTTTTGGATATTATTAGCTGCTTCATTCTTAATAGGATTCTTATTGATTGTCCCAATTGGCGGAGCTGATATGCCAGTAGTAATTTCTATGCTAAACTCTTATTCAGGTTGGGCAGCAGCCGGAATTGGATTCACTTTGGAAAATAGTGCTTTAATTATTACAGGAGCCTTAGTGGGTTCTTCCGGAGCAATTTTATCATACATAATGTGTAAGGGTATGAATCGTTCCTTCTTTAATGTAATTTTAGGAGGATTTGGAGCAACAGAACAATCAGGATCATCTCAAAATAAAGAACAAAAACCTGTTAAAAGTGGAAATGCAGAAGATGCGGCATTCTTAATGAAGAATGCATCATCAGTTATAATTGTTCCAGGTTATGGAATGGCAGTTGCACAAGCTCAACATGCATTGAGAGAAATGGCAGATACTTTAAAGAAGAATGATATTAAAGTTTCTTATGCAATACATCCAGTTGCAGGAAGAATGCCAGGACATATGAATGTATTATTGGCTGAGGCGAATGTTCCTTACGATGAAGTTTTTGAATTAGAAAAAATAAATAGTGATTTTGCTAATGCAGATGTTGCTTTTGTAATAGGAGCAAACGATGTAACCAACCCAGCTGCAAAAACTGATCCACAAAGTCCAATTTATGGAATGCCAGTTTTAGATGTTGAAAAATGTAAATCTGTATTATTTGTAAAAAGAAGCTTATCACCAGGTTATGCTGGTATTGACAATGACTTATTTTATAAAGAAAATACTTTAATGTTGTTTGCAGATGCTAAAAAAATGACAGAAGATATAACTAAGAGTCTTTAAAAATGATGAAAACAAAAATATTTTGTGACATAGCAGAATTAGATTTAATTAAAAAATTTAATAAAAAAAAAATAGTAAAAGGTTTTACTACAAATCCAAGCTTAATGAGAAAAGCTGGGGCAAAAGACTACAAATCTTATTCTAAAAAAATATTAAAAATCTGTAATAATAAACCCGTTTCACTTGAAGTGTTTGCTGACGAATATAAAGGAATGAAAAAACAAGCACTCCAAATAAATACTTGGGGAAAAAATATTTATGTAAAAATACCAGTTGTTAATTCCAAAGGAATATTTACAGGAAAAATTATTAAAGAGCTTAACCATCAAGGCGTTAAGCTTAATATTACAGCTATATATACAGCCAAGCAAACAGAAAAAATTCTTAAATTAATTAACAAAAAAACCAAAGTTATAATTTCTATATTTGCAGGACGCGCAGGAGACACTGGTAAGGATCCAGTTCCAGAATTTAAAAAAAGCATTGCTATAGCAAAAAAATTTAAAAATGTTGAGATACTTTGGGCAAGTGTTAGAGAACCTTATAATTATTTACAAGCCAAACAATTGGGATGTCATATAATCACTATTCCTCCAACAACCATTGAAAAAATTGAAAACTTTGGAAAATCATTTGATCAATTAACAAAAGAAACAGTCAAAGCCTTCTTAATTGATAGTACAAAATCTAGATTTAAAATTTAGTTGATTTTGGTTGCGGTTAGGGAAATGCCAGAATAAAATCTCAATATTTACGGCAAGATATTAATGAAAAAACTTTTAGGGATCTTGGTTCATAAAATCAAAGAACTGACTAATTTGTGAATAATTTAGATAAAATAATTAACTTAGAAAAATATCCTATAAATAATAAGAAAAAATTTAATAATTTATATTTAAAAAAAATAAGACATGAGTTATGATTTTATATGATATTTGTAAAAAATCTTAAATCCGTCTCTGATCAAGAGTGGTCAACAACTGAGAAATATCCAGGTGTTAGATGGAAATTTTTAATTGATGCGGATTTTATGGGAAGTTCTGGACTTTCACTTGGTTTTGCTGAAATTGCTCCAGGGGGGGACTTGACCCTCCATTATCATTCACCTGCAGAAATATATGTAGTTACCAATGGTACAGGAATATTAAATAAATCTGGTGAACTTGAAGAGATTAAGAAAGGTGATGTAGTTTATATAGCAGGAAAAGCAGAACATGCTTTAAAAAATATTGGAAAAGAAACCTTGGAATTTTATTGGATTTTTCCAACAGATCGTTTTTCTGAGGTCGAATATATTTCAACAAATTAGAATCTTAAGCAGCGGCGTTCCATCTGCCTCGTGCCGTAAATCAGACTTCTAACTACAAGCAACAGGGATAGGGAATCAGGAATAATTAATCAATTTTTGACTCCGATTGCGGCAATGATGTGGTAAGATTATTTTCTGAACGTTGTCTAAATCAAAAAAGTGTTGCTGGGATTGGTTGCGGGGGACGGATTTGAACCGCCGACCTTCAGGTTATGAGCCTGACGAGCTACCAGACTGCTCCACCCCGCGGTATACTTAAATTCTGTTCTTAAGCTTATTTAATTTTTTAACTCTTTTAATATTTTCCTGCAGAATTCTTTTTTTTTTTTCAGAAGGTTTTTCATATACGCTCTTTAATTTCACCACTTTAAAGAATCCATCACGCTGTAGTTTTCTTTTAAGAACCCTAAGAGCTTGTTCAATATTATTATCTTTAACTTCTATTTTAATAACTACCTCCAAAAAGGTGAGTAATTAACACTTTAAAATTTTGATGTCTATTAATTTTATTCATAATTTTATTATTAACCGGTTTGTTTTGCTTTTTCTTTTTCTCTTTTTTCTCTTTTTATTCTTCTTTCTGCTTTTTCAATAGCTTCAATTAGATCTTTTTGTGAAAATAAGCTCATTGCAACAGGGTCTTTAGGACTTAAATTGTTATAGTTCCAGTAACTTTTATTTTTTATGGAAGTTACAGAGTTTTTTGTTACTCCAACTAATTTAGCTATTTGAGAATCTTTTAATTGAGAGTGATGTTTTATTAGCCATAACGCAGAATCAGGTTTATCTTGTCTTTTAGATAAAGGTATATATTTTTTTATTTTTTTATCTGAACTAGATATTTCAATATCAATATTTTTAATTTGCAAAGGTCTATTTTCATCTTTTGAAGATAGTTCAATTTCTTCTCTTGTTAGTTGACCAGATATAATTGGATTATAAGCCATTATTCCTTTTGCAACTTCTCCATCTGCTATGCCCTGTACCTCTACTTCATGTAGGTTGCATAGAGCTGCTATCTGTTTAAATGTAAGCGTTGTATTTTCTACTAGCCAAACAGCAGTTGCCATAGGCATTAATGGAACGTTAGACATTTAATCTTTCTTTTCTGATCTAAAATTTTGAAATTTTTTATTAAATTTACTTACTCGACCTTTATCCATTAATTTTTGTTTTCCACCTGTCCACGCAGAATGAGATTTTGGATCGATTTCTAGTTTTAAAACGTCACCCTCAGCACCCCAAGTTGATTTTGTTTCAAATTGAGTTCCATCAGTCATTTCGACTTTAATTGTATGGTAATTTGGGTGTATGTTTTTTTTCATATCGAGACTTATAGCAAAAGAATTTTATAAAACAATTAAAAGTTCTTCAATTTTTCAAGCATTTTTCCGTTTATAGCCATGCTAGAAGCTCTTATTGGAATGTTTTTATTTTGAGATAGGTCAATTTCATTAATCATACCACCAGCTTCTTTTAAAATAATTATGCCTGCTGCTATATCCCATAAATTAAGGTCATTTTGAAAATATCCATCATATCTTCCGGCAGCTACATAAGCCATATCGAGTGCAGCACTTCCAGATCTTCTTAAGGGCAAATCAATTTCATTTTTAGATTTACCACCTGTTGCAAATAAACAGCTATTTATTTCTTTTTTTTTTGAAACTCTAATTCTTTGATTGTTAAAAAATGCCCCTTTATCTTTTTCAGCGTAAAACATTTCATCTTTTATAGGGTCATAAATTAAACCTGAAATAATTTCGTTTTCAGATTTTAAACCGATTGAAATAGCAAAGTGAGGAACTCCATGTAAAAAATTAGTTGTGCCATCTATAGGATCTATAACCCATGTATTTTTTTTATTTTTATTAGATTCAGATCCATCTTCTTCACTAATTATAGAGTAGTTTGGTCTTGCTTTTTTTAATTCTTCAATGATTATTTTTTCTGCTTTTAAATCCGCATTTGAAACAAAATCAGCAGGGCCTTTAATTGATACTTGTAATTTTTCTATTTCTCCAAAATCTCTAATTAAAGCTCTAGATGCTTTTTCAGCTGCCTTTATCATAACATTGAGATTGGCTGATATTGATTTCATAAGATTTATATTTTTTTAATATATTCCATAGTTCTCGTATCAACTATAATTTTGTCTTCGCTTTCTATAAAAGGAGGTACTTGGATATTTATTCCATTATTTAAAGTTGCTGGTTTATATGAAGAAGATACAGTTTGACCCTTTAATGCTACATCGGTAGTTGCAACTACACAAGTAACTTGATTAGGCAGTTCTACAGATAAAGGTTTTTCATTATAAAAGCTTATACTTACTTCTAAATTTTCAGTTAACAGTTTACCTTTTTCTCCAATAGTTTCTTTCTTAATATTGATTTGTTCAAATGATTTTGGATCCATGAAGTGATAATTAGTTTCATCATTATATAGATAATTAAATTTAGTTTCATCAAGTGATGCTTTTTCAACAGACTCGCTTGATCTAAATCTTTCATTTAGTTTTGTATTTTTATTTACACTTTTCATTTCTACTTGTGCAAATGCGCCACCTTTACCAGGTTTTACATGTTGAGTTTTTAGGACTTGCCACAAATCATCTTTGTACTCAATTAACATTCCCACTCTAATTTCACTTGCGTATATTTTCATCTTAATTTTTTAATAGCTTCTAAAGGTTTGTATTTTTTATTGTTCCAAATGTAGTCTGAGATAGCTAAAAAGTTAGCTTTATTCAATAAGAGTTTTTTATAATTGTTTAGTTTTATTCCACCAATTGCCACAATAGGAATATTTGTTATTTTTTTAGCTAAGTCTAGTATTTTTATATTAGTTTTGTATTTAACTTTTTTTGTTTTGGATGAATAAAAGGCCCCAAAAGCTAAATAGTCGACACCATCTTTAATTGCTTTATTAGCTAAATTTATAGAGTTGTGACAAGTAATCCCGATTATTTTATTCTTTAATATTTTTCTGGCTTTTTGAATATCCATATCTTTTTGACCTAAATGACAACCATCTGCGTTTATTTTTTTAGTAAGTGTTGGATCGTCATTAATTAAGAATTTAACATTGTATTTTCTGCAAATTTTTTTTATTTTTTTTCCAATATAAATTTTGTTTTTGTAGGTTTCTTTTTTTAATCTTAGTTGGAAAAAGCTTACTTTTTTTGAACTTAATACCTGATCCAGATCAACATAGAAATCATTGCTTTTAATCTTGTTTGGAGAAATTAAATAAACAAATTTCTTATTTGTTTTATTTTGTTTCAAGTTCTGCTGACCATTTTCCTTGAGCCGCAAGTGTACACATATTAGCTCTGTGGTTAAAAATTTCTTGTGTACCTTTAATATTTTGAATGTTTTTTGACCAAAACTTAAGAGCACCTTGTTGCAATGCTCTTCCATATGAGTAGGTCATAATAAAATTTGTATCATTGTGCTTGTTAATTAAGTTTAAATTTTCTGTTGCCTCTTTTTCTGATTGGCCTCCTGATAAAAAAGCAATGCCAGGCACCTCTGTTGGAACAAATTCTTTAAGACATTTTAATGTCAGTTTTGCTATTTCTTCGGGTGTAATTTTTTTATCAGAACTAGATCCTGGTAAAATCATATTTGGTTTTAATATTATTCCAGTCAAGTCAACTTTATGAAGAATTAGTTCTTCAAAACATTTATTAATAACTTCTGAAGTTTTATTAAAACAGTCTTCAGCTGAATGGTTTCCATCCATTAATATTTCTGGTTCAACGATGGGAACCATTTTACATTCTTGAGCAAGAGAAGAGTACCTTGCTAAAGCATGTGCATTTGAGTGAATTGATAATTTGCTTGGATATTTATCGGAGATAGTATAAACGCCTCTCCATTTTGTAAATCTCGCTCCAAGTTTATAGTATTCTTTTAATCTTTCTCTTAAACCATCTAGGCCCTCTGTAATTTTTTCATCAGTTGAGTTTGCTAAAATCTTAGCGCCAGTATCTACTTTTATTCCAGGAACTGCGCCAGAAGTAGAAATTAATTCTGGTATAGTTTTTTTTGAATTTGTAGTTTGTTTGATTGTTTCATCGTATAAAATTACTCCACCAATACAATTCTTCATACTTTCAGAAGAAAAAAGTGTTTCTCTAAATAAAAGTCTATTTTCAGAAGTTGATGGAACATTTACACTCTCTAATCTTTTTGTCATAGTTCCTGTGCTTTCATCTGCAGCGAGGATACCTTTTCCATTTGATAAAATTTTTAAAGTGATGTTATTTAATTCTGACATACTAATTTAAGGCCTTTATACCAGGAAGCTTTTTTCCTTCAAGGTATTCTAAAAAAGCACCACCAGCAGTTGAAACAAAATCGAATGAATCTAATTTATTAAACTTATTTATTACAGCAACAGTTTCTCCTCCACCTGCAACGGCATAAATTTTATCTTTAGATCTTTTATTGGCAATAATTTCTAAAATTTGTTTTGTTCCATTGGCGAAGTTTGAATTTTCAAAATACCCAGCAGGGCCGTTCCACAATACTGTATTGGAGTTATTAACTATGTTTTTTATTGATGAGATAGTCTTAGGTCCTATATCCAATATCATATCATCATTATCAATTTTATTAATTTCTTTTATTGTTCCATTTCCATTGAGCTCTTTTGAAGCCACTACATCAAGTGGATAATATATTCGACAATTGTGAGTTTTAGATTTTTCTAATATTTCTCCAACTAGATCTTTATAGCCATTATCACACACTGATTTACCTATATTTATTCCTGTATTTTTAAGCATTGCATTGCCCATACCGCCTACAATAATTATGTTATCAAAAATCTTAATTAAATTTGAAATAATTTTAATCTTTGTAGAAATTTTAGAACCCCCAATAATACAAGTAACGGGCTTTGTAATTTCAGAGGTTATTTTTTTTAAGGCATTTATTTCTTCAATAAATTGTAAACCACAATAGGATGGAATGTATTTAGTAATTCCTTCAATTGAAGAATGTGCCCTATGAGAACAAGAAAAAGCATCATTAACATATATATCACCTAGGCTTGAAATTTTTTTTGAAAAAAAATCATCGTTTCGTTCTTCTTTTTCATAAAAACGTATATTTTCCATCATCATAATTGAACCATTAGGAATTTTATTAATTTCAATTAAAGTTTTTTCATTAATTTTATTTTTGTTAAATAAAACTTTCGCATTTAAAAGATCAGATAGTTTTTTTGAAATAGGCTCTAAAGACATTCCGTTCACAATCTTTCCTTTTGGGCGCCCAATATGAGATAGTATTATTATTTTAGCTTCTTTTTCTATTAATAATTTTAGTGTAGGTAAGATTTTTACTATTCTTGACACTTCTGTTATTGATCCATCTTTCATTGGAACATTCAAGTCAACTCTTACTATTACTTTTTTCCCTTTTAAAATAAGATTCTTATCTAAAATGCTATTCATTAAAATTTAAATCTTATGAAGATATTCAACAATATCACACATTCTATTTGAAAAGCCCCATTCATTATCATACCAAGCTGAAATTTTTCCCATGTTTTGACCAACCACACTTGTTAAAGAAGAGTCAACAATAGCTGAAGCTGAATTGTGATTAAAGTCAATTGAAACTAGTTTTTCTGTAGTAATTTCTAAAACTCTTTTGGATTGTTTTTTAGAAGCAATAGTAAATGCTTCATTAATTTTTTCTTTAGTTATTTCTTTTTTTGTACAAAAAACTAATTCTATTAAGGAAACATTAGGTGTTGGAACTCTCATAGCCACACCTTCAAGTTTTCCTTTTAGAGAAGGGATAATTTCACCAATAGCTTTTGATGCACCAGTTGATGTTGGGACAATTGATTGACTAGCAGATCTTGCCCTTCTTGGGTCTTTATGAGAGTTATCAAGTATTCTTTGATCACTAGTAAATGCATGAATAGTAGTCATGAAGCCTTTCTCAATCTCAAAATTTTCATTTAAAATATTAGCAACCGGAGCTAGACAATTAGTTGTACAAGAAGCAGCTGATACTATTTGATCATTTTTAGTCAATGTATTTTCATTTACTCCATACACAATTGTTTTGTCAGCATTTTTGCAGGGCGCAGAAACAATAACTTTTTTTGCCCCATTTTTTATGTGACTTAGTAATTTTTCTTTAGAATTAAATTTTCCAGTACATTCAAAAACATAATCAACATTATGCTTTTTCCAGTTGATATCTTCAATATTAGATTCTTGGGAAAATGAAATTTTATTTTTATTAATGATTAAATGTTTTTTATCAAAATTAAGATCAGCATTAAACTTTCCGTGAATTGAGTCATATTTCATTAAAGAACAGCTAACTTCGGAATTAGAACGGTTATTTATATGTTTAATTTCTATATTTTTATTTTTACTTTCAATAATGGCTCTAATTACCATTCTGCCAATTCTTCCCATTCCGTTAATTCCAATATTTATTGCCATATTTAGTTCTTTATTAGATTCTTTGTTTTTTTGGAAATAGTTTCAGCAGTTAATCCAAAATATTTATAAATATCTTTATATGGTGCACTTTTACCAAATTCATCAATTCCGAATGTTAAACCCTGTGCCCCAACATATTTTTTCCAGCAATCTGTTGAAGCTGCTTCAATGGATATTTTAAATTTTGTTTCATCAAGAATTTTTTCTTTATAAGATCTTGACTGCAAATCAAAAATATCTTGGCACGGCACTGATATAACTTTAGAGTATATTTTGTTTTTGGCTAATTTATGGCTGGTCTCTATAGCTAAATTTACCTCAGACCCGCTTGCCAATATAGTTAAGCCTATTTTTTTATTTGTTCTTAAGACTTCATAAGCTCCAAAAGAGCATTTGTTAGTGTTTGAATGTTTTTTTCTAAAAGGCTCAAGATTTTGTCTAGTTAAAGATAATATACTTGGAGTTTTAGAATTTTTTAAAGCTAATTCCCAACACTCAATAGTTTCCATTCTGTCTGCCGGTCTAAAAACATTTAAGTTTGGAATAGATCTTAGTCCAGACAACTGTTCTATTGGTTGGTGCGTTGGGCCATCCTCACCTAAACCAATTGAGTCATGTGTCATAACATAAATCGCTCTTTGTTTCATAAGTGCTGACAGTCGAATAGAGGGTTTACAGTAGTCTGTAAAAATTAAGAAAGTACCACCATAAGGGATAAAACTACTATGTAATGCAAGTCCATTCATTATTCCACACATAGCATGTTCTCTTACACCATAATGAATATAATTTCCATTAAAGTCACCAGGCTTAATTATTTTATGATATTTTGTTTTAGTATTATTTGATCCCGCTAAATCAGCTGAGCCGCCAATTAAAGTATTATTTTCTTTAGTAAGAGCATTTAAAGCTAATTCAGAAGATTTTCTTGTGGCTAGACTTTTAATTTCTTTAATTGCATTTTGTTTTTCAAATTTTAATGCTTTAGAAAAATTATTTTTTAATTCTTTCTCGGTGTTTTTTTTATTTTTTTTATATAATCTATTCCACCTTGATTCAAGTTTTACACCTTTATTACCAATTTTTTTCCATTCATTTAAAATATTATTTGGAATTTCAAAAGCTTTATGTTTCCATTCTAATTTATTTCTTACAAGTTTAATTTCATCTACACCAAGTGGACTTCCGTGTGAAGACGCTTTGCCCGATTTATTAGGTGAGCCAAAACCTATTTTTGTTTTGCAAGATATTACAGTTGGTTTTCTTGCATTCTGAACTTTTTTTAATGCTTTAAAAATTTCTTTTTCATTATGACCATTAATTAAAACATAATCCCAGCCATAACTTTCAAATCTTTTTTTAAAATTATCTGATACAGCTAGATTAGTAGGTCCATCAATTGATATTGAATTATTATCAAATAACATAACTAAGTTTTTTAGTTTTAAATGACCAGCTAAACTCATTGCCTCATGGCTGATACCTTCCATTAAACAACCATCACCAGCCAATACATATGTTTTATGATTAACTATTTTTTTTCCTAATTTTTTTTTTAAAATTTCTTCAGCAATTGCAAAGCCAACTGAATTAGCAATTCCTTGTCCAAGAGGGCCGGTTGTTGTTTCTATTCCAGTCCCAGGATGATATTCAGGATGTCCAGCACAGATACAATCTAGTTTTCTAAATTTTTTGATATTACTTAAAGAAATGCTTTTATATCCAGTTAGATATAATAAAGAGTAAAGCAACATAGATCCGTGACCTGCCGATAAAATAAATCTATCTCTATTTAACCAATTAGGGTTTTTTGGGTTAAATCTTAGAAAATTCTTAAATAAAACCGTTGCTACATCTGCCATTCCCATAGGCATGCCAGGATGTCCTGAATTAGCTTTTTGAACAGCATCCATGGATAAAAACCTTATAGCATTTGATAAATCTTTATGTAGTTTATTCAAAAATTATCCTAACTAGACTAAGAAGACTGAATTTAATATTATAAATATATATATATGAAAACTCACAGTGAAAAAGAAAAAAAACTTGATTTGGCAATTGATAAGTTAAAAGGCTTAAACTTGCGGAATCCAACTCTAAAAACTAATTTAGAAAATTTAAGCTATCAAAAAAATCAATTAGAAATTGAAAAAAAAGAAATAGAAGCTAAATACCAAAGTTTGATAACAGAACATAAAGCCCTTAGTCAAAAACTAGAGGAGATAAATAATCAAAAAAACTTAGAACAAAAAAAAGAAACAGAGTTTTCAGAAAAAATTGATGAATTAAATCAAGAAACAGTTACTTTATTAGAAGAGATAGATAAATGGCAAATGTAAGTATAAAATTTAATGGTAAAGAATATCTTTTATCTTGTGATGACGGGCAAGAAGAACATTTGGAAGAACTATTAGTTCACATTAAACAAAAGTTTAATGGTCTAAAAAATGATCTAGGAAATATAGGTGAAAATAAACTTTTATTAATTACTTCAGTTAAAATAATGGACGAATACTTTGAGACTAAAAAAAAAGTAGATCAAAAAAAAATTGAATTAAAAAATTTGTCAGATAAATTTAGGAAATTAAAATCTTTAGTTTATGATTATAAAGAGAAGAAAGAAGAAGAGATTAATAAATTAGCCCAAGATCATGAGAACTTTAAAATGGAAATTGATAAAAATAAAGAAGATTATGAAAAAATTATTGAAGAAGCTGCAGACGAAATAGAAAGTTTTGTTGAAAAAGCTAATTTAGAAAACCCTATTCAGTAAACTTGTGCTTAAATCTAAATTAAGAAAAAAAATTCTTAAAATTAGAACAATTGCTAATGTAAAAAATATTAAAATAGATTTTGATAAAATTATAGATTTATTCAAAAAAGAAAAAATAGTTAAAAAAAATATAGGTGGATATTATCCAGTAAATTCTGAAGTTGATGATTTAGATATATTAAAAAAATTTGAAAAAATAAAATTTAATATTTCCTTACCAGTAATAAAAAAAAATTTTAATATGGATTTTTATAAATGGTCATTTAATGAGCCACTAAAAATAAATAAATATGGAATACCTCAGCCGAGTTCAAAAATTTTAGTTTATCCAGATATTTTATTAGTGCCACTTGTAGCTTTTGATAATAATAGAAATAGACTTGGTTACGGAGGTGGATATTATGATCGCTTAATAGAAAGATTAACTAAAAAGAAAAAAATTTTAAAAATAGGTTTAGCTTTGTCATGTCAAAAAGTTAAAAAAATTCCAATAAATAAATATGATAAAAGATTAGATTATATTGTAACAAATAAATTTATTTTAAAATGAAAATTCTTTTTTTAGGAGATGTGGTTGGAATTTCAGGATGTTCAATGATTTTGAATAACTTACTTTCGCAAATTGAAAGTAAAAAAATTGATTTTGTTATTGTAAATGGAGAAAACGCTGCTGAAGCTGGCATAGGTATTACTGAAGAAATATGTAAGGATTTTTTTAATTGTGGAGTTGATGTAATTACAACTGGAAACCATGTTTGGGACCAAAAAGAAATCATGTCTCACATAGAAAAAGAGAATAGATTATTAAGACCTAAAAATTTATTTGAACCATCTCCAGGAAAAGGATTTGGAATATTTTCCTCTAAAAAGGGCATAAAAGTTGGCGTTCTTAATTTAATGGGAAATGTATTTATGAAAAAGTGTGAAGATGCCTTTCAAACTGCAGAAAAATTTATACAAAAATATAAATTAAAAAAAGACTATGATTTTCTCGTAGTTGATTTTCATGGAGAGATTACAAGTGAGAAAGCAGCTATGGGCCATTTTTTTGATGGCAAGTCAACATTAGTTGTAGGTACACACACTCACATTCCAACAAATGATGCGAGAGTATTAAAAAATGGAACTGCTTACCAAACCGACGCAGGAATGTGTGGAGATTATGATTCAGTTATTGGAATGAATAAAGAGAATTCAATTAATAGGTTTTTAAAAAAAAAATCTACTAAACATTTTCCTGCAACTGGACGTGCTACTTTGTGTGGTGTGATAGTTGATTGTAATATAGAAACAGGATTAGCAATAAATATAGAAAATTTTACATATGGAGGGGAATTAAAAAATTCTCATTAATTATTATGTCAGGTCACTCAAAGTGGGCAAGTATAAAACATTCAAAAGGCAAAGCTGATAAGCAAAGATCTAAAATATTCTCTAAATTATCTAAAGAAATTAGCGTGGCAGCAAAACTTGGGGATAAAGATCCCGACATAAATCCAAGACTAAGATCTGCAATTCAAGCTGCGAGATCAGCTAACATGCCAAAAGATAATATTGAAAGAGCTATTGACAAATCATCCGCTAATACTGAAACAAATTTTGAAAACTTAAGGTATGAAGGATTTGGTCCTGATAAAATAGCAGTCATTGTTGAAGCTTTAACAGACAATAAAAATAGAACTGCATCTAATATTAGAACTATATTTCAAAAAAGTGGTGGAAACTTAGGAACACAAGGTTCAGCATCACATAATTTCAATCAATTAGGTATTATTAAAATTGAAAAAAAAGAAATATCAGATGAACAAATTCTTGAGTTAGCAATTGAATCTGGAGCTGACGAATGTATTTCAAATGATAATTTTCATGAAATACAATGTCCGATGAGTGAAATTTATAATGTAAAAAAAAATTTAGAGAAAATAATTGCAAATTTTATTTCAACAGAAATTGAATGGGTGCCACTAAATAGTGTTGAAGTAGCCAAAGATAGAGTAGAGACTTCAATTGAATTTTTAGAGGCCCTTGAAGATGATGACGATGTTCAGAATGTTTACTCAAATATAAATTTTAAAAACAACTAATGTTTATAATTGGTATTGACCCAGGAATAACCGGATCCATATGCTTTTTTGAAGATGGGAAAATAACAGACGTAGTTGAGATGCCCAATATGCCCGAAGGTAAAAAAAATAAAAGACAAGTTAATGGCGCTCAAGTGTTTCATGAAATTTCTTCAAGAATCAAAAATATAAAAAAAGAAAACATTAAAGTAATTATTGAACAAGTTTCAGCTATGCCAGGACAAGGAGTGACCAGTATGTTTAATTTTGGTCAATCTTTCGGAATTTTAAAAGGAATATGTTCCGCTATGCAATTACCAATGTATTTTGTTAGACCTGCAAAATGGAAAAAATATTTTAATCTTATTAATTCAGAAAAAGACGCAAGTAGAACTAAAGCAATAGAGGTATTTCCTTATTTTTCTTCTCAATTATCAAGAAAAAAGGACTCCAATAAAGCAGACGCAATCTTAATTGCTAGTTTTTATTATGAGACTTATAAATTAGAAGAATAAATTAAGCTTTATAAAGACAAATTGATGACACATTTTAGTGTGAAATCTTAATTATGGAAGCTGATATCACATCTCAAGCTGTAGGACTTACGTCAAATATTGATTTTTCATTATGGAGCTTATTTAAACGAGCTGACTTTATAGTTAAATCAGTAATACTTATGTTAATTGTCTGTTCAGTTTATTCATGGGCGATCATGATTGAAAAATTTAAATTATTTAAAAAAATTAATATAGAAACTGAAATATTTGAAGAAAAATTTTGGAAATCAAAATCTGCAGAAACATTTTATAACAGTTTGCCAGCAGATCTGGAAAATCCTATGGGCTTGTTGTTTAAAGAATCTATGCAAACTTTATTAAAAGCTAAATCCAAATCAAATCTAAATGAAAGAATGAGTAGTATGCTGGAAGTTAATATTGAAAAGCAAATGGCAAAACTTGATAAAGGCTTTACTTTTTTGGCAACTGTTGGTTCTACGGCTCCCTTTATTGGTTTATTCGGAACGGTCTGGGGAATAATGAATTCATTCCAATCAATTGCAATTTCAAGAAATACAAGTCTTGCAATTGTTGCTCCTGGTATTGCCGAAGCTTTATTTGCTACAGCGCTTGGTTTGTTAGCAGCTATCCCAGCGGTTGTTGCTTATAATAAATTTAACAACGATTCTAAGAAATATTCACAAAAATTAGAAAACTTTTCTAAAAGATTTTTATCAATAATTTAAAAATGGCTTTTAAAATCAATCGTTCATCAAAAGAACCTATGAGCGAGATTAACGTTACTCCTTTTGTAGACGTAATGTTAGTTTTATTAATTATATTTATGGTAACAGCGCCATTATTAACTGTTGGGGTACAGGTTGACTTACCCGAAAGTTCAGCAGACTCACTACCTGAAGAACTAGAGCCGTTAACGTTATCTATTAATTCAAAGGGGGAAATTTTTATTCAAGAATCCAAAGTTGAATATGATAAAATTATAGCAAAAATATTAGCTGTATCTAAAAACAGAACAGATACAAGAATTTATGTCAGAGGAGATAAATCAATAAACTATGGGCGAGTTTTAGAAATAATAGGTATGTTATCTGGATCTGGATTTACAAAAGTAGCATTAATTTCTGAGCCTTATAAGGAAAGGTAGTGTAAGTGAATAGAAGCATTGTTATTTCTTCTGGTTTTCATATTTTAATGATTATAATTACAGCTATGAGTTTACCATTTTTATCAAAAAAACCAATCGATCTCCCACCAATAGTTTCAGTTGAACTTATTCAAATCACAGATCAAACAAATATTCCTTTTGCACCGAAAGCTAAAAAAATTATTGAAAAAATTAAAGAAAAAGAAAAAAAACTAACAACTGAACAAGCACCACCAAAAATTGTAAAAAAGGTAAAGCCAGATGCAGTTCCGTTACCTGATGAAAAAATAGATAAGATAAAAAAGATCAAAGATAAAAAACAAAATCCAGAAAAAATAGATAACAAAGTTAAACAAGTTTCTGAATTTGAAAAAGATGATTTATTTGATCCTAATAATATTGCGGCTTTAATTGATAAGTCAAAAGTTGAAAGTGCAGAAACGAAAAATAAAACAGATAAAGTGACTCAAAATCAAGAAAAAAATGCAGATTTTACTAGATTAACATTAAGTGAAGAGGATGCTTTAAAAGCTCAAATTTTTGGATGTTGGAGCATTCCATTAGGCCTACCATACGATGAAGATTTATTAGTTAGAATTAAGTTACAATTAAAACCAGATGGATCTATTATAAGATCTGAAATTCTTGACCACGCAAGGATGAATAAGCCAGGCCAAGGATTTTATAAAGTTTTAGCTGAAAGTGCTTTAAGAGCCATTAAACTATGTCAACCTCTCAGAGTTCCGAGTACTGGATACGAGAGATGGAAAGACTTACAGTTAAACTTTGATGCAAGCGAAATGTTGAAAGGATAAAATGTTATTTAGATATATATTGTTATTATTATTTTTACTACCCAGTAAATCTTTTGCTTTAATTGAGGTAGATATCACTAGAGGTAATTTGAGTCCTCTCCCTATTGCAGTTTCTCCTTTAGCTATAGATGAAAAATCAAAAGAAAATTTTAATAGGATTTTAACAAAAGAAAATATTGGATCTGAAATATCAATAGTTGTTGAAAATAATTTAAAAAAATCTGGATTATTTAATCCTCTTAATAAAGATGCATTTCTTCAAAAACCAGAAATTGCAAATTTAAAACCAAGATTTGAAGATTGGAATTTAATAAAAGCACAAGCTTTAGTAACTGGTAAAGTTACTTTTGTAGATGAAAAATTAAGAGTTGAATTTAGACTATGGGATGTTTTGGCTGGAAAAGAAATGATGGCTTTAGCTTTTACTACGATACCTAGTAATTGGAGGAGAGTAGGTCATATAATTACAGATAAAGTTTATGAACGTTTAACAGGTGAAAAAGGATATTTTGATACTAGAATAATTTATGTTGCAGAAGAAGGTTTAAAAACAAAAAGAATAAAAAAATTGGCAATTATGGACCAAGATGGTTTTAATAATAAGTTCTTAACATTAGGTAATGAATTAGTTTTAACTCCAAGATTTAGTCCTACAAATCAAATGGTTACTTATCTTTCTTATTTTAGAAACTTACCTAGAGTTTATTTGCTTGATATTGAAACTGGCATGCAAGAAGTAGTTGGAGATTTTCCTGGAATGACATTTGCACCAAGATTTTCTCCAGATGGAAAAAAAATTATAATGAGTTTTGCTGAAGATGGAAACTCAGATATTTATACTATGGATCTTGAAAATAGAATTGTTGAAAGAATTACTAACCACCCTTCAATTGATACTTCCCCATCATACTCTCCCGATGGAAAGTATATTTGTTTCAATTCTGATAGAGGTGGCTATCAACAAATTTATGTAATGAAGAGTAGTGGAAAAAATGTTAAAAGAATTTCTTTTGGAAACGGTTTGTATGGAACGCCTGTTTGGTCACCTAGAGGAGATTTAATTGCTTTTACAAAACTACATAAAGGAAAATTTTATATAGGAGTAATGAGAACCGACGGTAGTGGTGAGAGACTTTTAACAGAGAATTTTTATCAAGAAGCTCCATCATGGTCTCCAAATGGAAGAGTTTTAATCTTTTATAGAGAAACAAAGACTAATTCTAAAGGGGAAGGATTTTCAGCTAAATTATGGTCTATTGATTTAACAGGCTATAATGAGAGGCTTGTAGAAACAGAAACTGATGCTTCTGACCCATCGTGGTCATCACTATTAAGCAATTAACTCTTAATTACTTGATTTTTTAACTTGAAAGATCTAACTAGTTGTGAAAAAGTAAGTACTCAAATTAAAGGATTAAGGAGCAATAATGAACTTAAGCAATGTTTTAAAAAATGGATTTTTAATTATAGTAGCAAGTTTAGTTTTAACGGCTTGCGCTACGCAAAAGAAAGCTAGCACTGGGCAAATGCAAGGCGATGTATATACGGGAACAGATACAGTTGAATACTTAGCTTCTGGTGTTCCTGATAGAGTTTTCTTTGCAACAAATGAAACAGTTTTAACAACTGCCTCAAGAGAGACTTTAAGAAAACAAGCTACTTGGTTAAGAAAAAATTCTTCAATTAATGTAGTATTAGAAGGACATGCTGACGAAAGAGGTACAAGAGAATACAACTTAGCGCTAGGAGAGAGAAGAGCTAATTCTGCAAAAGACTATTTAATGACTTATGGAATTTCTTCAGATAGAATATCTGTTCTTAGTTATGGTAAAGAAAGACCTGTAGATTCTGGGTCAAATCCTTTAGCTTGGTCAAAAAACAGAAGATCAGTTACCGTTAAAGCTAATTAATAAAAAAATTTAAAAAGACCCTTAGTATCTTAATACTTAGGGTCTTTTTTTTGCCATCATTATAATTATTACTGATTACATGTTTGGTTATAAAAAATTAATTCAATTAAAAACAATAGTAGTATTTATTTTATTCAGCAGTACTTGTTTTGCAGATAATCATAATTTTAATGAAATATTAGAGTTAATTCAAAAAGATTTAAAGACTTTAGAAAAAGCAGTTTATTCAGGATCAATCAATTTAGAAAGTAGTTCAGAGGATCCAAGCAACTCAAATATACTTAATGAAAATTCAGAAGATGTTCTTACAAGACATCTTTTAAAACTATCAGAAATTGAAAGTCAATTTCAGAAATTAACAAATAAATTTGAAGAAATAAATTTCAAGTTAGACAAGCTATCTAGTAGATTGACAAAAGTACAAGCGGACAATCAATTAAGATTTCAGGATATAGAAAATTTTATATCATCCATAAATAGTGATCAAAAATTATCTTTTAAACCAAAAGAAAAATTAGAAAAAATTTTACCAGGTTCTTCCCAAGCTCAAGACTTGGGTTCAATTTCATATAAAGATACAGAAAATGATGAATCAGTACAGCAAACACAATCGGTAGATACTACTTCAACAATAATCACAGAAACTTTTCAAGCTGAAGAAAAAATACTTCCAGATCAAACACCAGAAAAACAATATGAATTTGCTACTAGTTTTTTAAAGGTAGGAGATTATACAACAGCTGAAAGGGCATTTAGAGAATTTGTATTAACAAATCCAGAACATAAGCTCGCAGGAAATGCCCAATATTGGTATGCTGAAACATTCAGAATTAGACAACTTTATACAGATGCTGCTTCAGCTTATCTTGAAGGATATCAAAATTATCCAAAAGGTGATAAGGCTCCTATAAATTTACTAAAACTTGGTGTATCAATGGTCCAGATTGGAGAAAAAGTTCAGGGATGTAAAATGATTGATGGTGTTGCAAAACAATATCCAAAAGCAAAACAATCAGTACTTCAAAAAGCAAAGTATGAATCAAAAAAATTTGAATGTAAAAAACAAAACTCATAAAAGTGTCCTTAGTTACCTTAACGATAAAAAAATATTTAGAACATTTAAACAATTTGAAGGTTCATTAAATATTAAGGATAAATTTGCTGTAGCTGTATCTGGAGGGGCCGATAGTTTATCATTAGCTTTTTTAGCAAAATGCTTTTCTTTAAAAAATAAGTTAGATGTTAAATATTACATTGTTGATCATAAATTACGCAAAGAGTCATCCACAGAAGCAAAAATTGTAATCAATATTTTAAAAAAAATTAGTATTAATTGTAAAATTTTAACTTGGAATGGAAAGAAGCCATCAGGTAATATTCAATCAGTAGCAAGAGATAAAAGGTACTCATTGTTAGTTAAAGAATGTAAAAAAAATAAAATAAAATATCTTTTACTAGGACATCATCTAGATGATTTATTTGAAAATTTTTTAATCAGAATTTTGAGAGGAAGTGGATTAAATGGATTAATTTCTCTTAATAAACATTCTAATGATAAGGATAATAATACAAAAATTTTAAGACCATTACTAGATCTTGAAAAAAAAGATTTAACCTATTTGGCCAAAAGAATATTTAATTTTTTTGTTGAAGATCCTTCAAATAAAAATGAAAATTTTAAAAGAATTAGAATTAGAAATTTATTAAGTTCACTAGAAAAGGAAGGTCTTGATAAAAAAAAATTTTTATTAACAATTAATAATTTAAAAGATTCTGATAAATCAATTAAATTTTATGTAGATAAGAATATAAAAAAAAATTCTACTTTTTTAAAAGAAAAAAAAATTCTTATTCTAAATAATTTTTTTTTTGATCAATCTCATGAAGTAATTTTTAGATCTTTAACTAAAGTTATTCAAACTATAGGGCAAAAGTATTATCCTGTGAGAGGAAAAAGTATCGATAAATTAATTAAAAAAATTCAATCTAATTCACTTACAAAAGTAACATTGGGCAGTTGTTTTATTGAAAAAATAAATGAAAGTGTACTAATATCTAGAGAAAATTAAGATTAAGGTTATCTTTAGTAACAATTTGACACTTGTTTAATTAATAATAATTCTTATCTTATGTCTATGAATATAAAAAATTTAGCAATGTGGGCTGTAATTGTTTTTTTAACTATTGGTCTTTACAATATGTTTAAAAACCCTCAAGCCAATATTAGAAATAGTAATTCAATAATTTTCTCAGAATTTTTATCAGAAGTTGAAAATGGTGGAGTAGTAAAAGTTGAAATACAAGGTAACAATATAAGAGGTGTCCTTGCAAATGGAAATTCTTTTTCAACTTATTCTCCAAACGATCCAAACTTAATTGAAAAATTATCTACTAAGGGTGTAAGTATTTCTGCCGCTCCTATAGAAGATAAAATGCCCTCACTATTTGGAATTCTACTGTCATGGTTTCCAATGCTGTTATTAATTGCAGTTTGGATTTTTTTTATGAGACAGATGCAAGGAGGTAAAGGCGGTGCTATGGGGTTTGGTAAATCTAAAGCAAAAATGATGAATGAATTAAAAGGTAAAGTAACATTTAACGATGTTGCTGGAATAGAAGAAGCCAAAGAGGAAGTTGAAGAAGTTGTTGAATTTTTGAAAGATCCAAAAAAATTTAGTAGACTTGGAGGAAAGATACCAAGAGGATGTTTGTTAGTTGGACAGCCAGGTACAGGTAAAACTTTACTTGCAAGAGCTATTGCTGGAGAGGCTGAAGTTCCTTTTTTTACAATATCAGGATCAGATTTTGTTGAAATGTTTGTTGGTGTTGGAGCATCTAGAGTTAGAGACATGTTTGAACAAGGCAAAAAACATTCACCATGCATTATATTTATTGATGAAATAGATGCCGTTGGAAGGAGCAGAGGTGCTGGTCTTGGGGGTGGAAACGATGAAAGAGAACAAACTTTAAATCAATTATTAGTTGAGATGGATGGATTTGAAACTAATGAAGGGGTAATAATTATTGCCGCAACGAATAGGCCTGATGTATTGGACCCAGCTCTATTAAGACCAGGTAGATTTGATAGACAGGTAGTTGTTGGACTTCCTGATATTCTTGGAAGAGAAAAAATTTTAAAAGTACATATTAAAAAAATCAAAATGGCTCCAGATGTAAATTTAAGAACTATAGCAAGAGGAACCCCAGGTTTTTCAGGAGCAGATTTAGCTAATATAGTTAATGAAGCTGCATTACTAGCTGCGAGAAAAAATAAAAGAATAGTTACTTTAAGTGAATTTGAAGAAGCTAGAGACAAAGTAATGATGGGTTCTGAAAGAAGATCGATGGTAATGACTGAGGAAGAAAAAACTCTAACCGCTTATCATGAAGCAGGGCATGCAATTGTAACGATTAACGAAGATGCAGCTCACCCTATTCATAAAGCAACAATTATTCCAAGAGGACGAGCGTTAGGAATGGTTATGCAATTACCAGAAAGAGATGAGTTATCTCAAACAAGAGAACAACTTCATGCGCAATTAGCAATAGCAATGGGAGGAAGAGTTGCGGAAGAAATAATTTTTGGAGAAAACAAAGTGACTACAGGGGCATCCAGTGACATTGAACAAGCAACCAAAAGAGCAAGAGCCATGGTAATGAGAGCTGGTTTAAGCAAAGAATTGGGGCCTGTTGCCTATGGAGAAAATGAAGAAGAAGTATTTTTAGGTAGATCAGTAGCTAGAACCCAAAATATGTCTGAGGAAACAGCTAAAAAAGTAGACTCAGAGATAAGAAAAATTGTAGATAAAGGCTATGAAAGAGCAAGAAAAGTCTTAACTGAAAAAATCGATGATTTACACAAATTAGCTAAAGCACTTTTAACTTACGAAACTTTATCAGGGGAAGAAATTGAGAATTTGATAAATAAAAATATTTTTCCTGCAAGTAAAGAAGATTTAAAAGTTGAAGACGATGATAAAGGTTCAGCTTTAGGATCAATGGGGCTTAAGCCAAAAATAGTTCATTAATAAAAAATGAAAAAATATTACACAAGAGTGTGTAATTTTTATTATGGCAACAAATCAGTCAAATTAGTTAGTCAAAAAAAAACATTACCATTAAATGGAAATAGTCAAATTTCATTTGACCAAATTGAAATTCTTTCTAGAAATTCAAAAAAATTAATTAATATTAAAGATGTAAAAAAATTACCAAATTTTTTTAAAAAAAAAATTAATGATGATCTAAAAATTGTTATTAAAAAAAATAAAAATTTTTCTAATCTAAATTTTAAGAAAATCCCAAATATAATGGGTATATTAAACCTTACACCAGATAGCTTTTCAGATGGTGGAAAATTTAATAAAAAAAACAAAGGTTATCATCATGCGCTTAATTTATTTAAATCAGAAGCAGACATTATAGATATAGGAGGAGAGTCAACTAGACCTGGATCAAAAAACATAACAAACAAACAAGAATGGAACAGAATAAAAGATACATTAAAAAGTATAAATAAAAAAATGACTTTATCATTAGATACTAGAAAATCTGATATTATGGAAAAAGGTATTAAGAGTAGCGTAAAGCTTATTAATGATATTTCGGGATTAAGTTATGACGAGCAAACAGTTAAAGTTTTAAAAAAATATAATACACCATTTATAATTCAGCACACACAAGGAACACCTGAAACTATGCAACAAAACCCAAAGTATAAAAATGTATTACTAGATATTTATGATTTCTTTCAAGAAAAAATTAGATTTGTAAGGTTAAGTGGAATTAAACATAATAATATTATACTTGACCCAGGTATAGGTTTTGGAAAAAATTTGAAACATAATATGAACTTGATTAGCAATATTTCTATTTTCCATAGCCTTGGTTTTCCTGTATTGCTCGGTCTTTCTAGGAAAAGATTTATTAAAGATTTATCCGGAAAAAATGACACGAAGGAAAGATTGGGAGGAACTATTAGTTCGTCAATATTTGCAATGATGCAAGGTGTTCAAATTTTAAGAACTCATGATGTGAATGAATTAATACAAAGTATAAAAGTTTTTAAAAATCTAATAAAGAATTAATGACAAAAAAATATTTTGGTACAGATGGAATAAGAGGTCCGGTTAATAGTAAAAATATTAATGGAGACATGTTTTTTAAATTTGGTTTAGCAGCAGGAACTTTTTTCAAAAACCAAAAAAAAAATAAACAAACAGCGATTATTGCAAAAGATACTAGGTTATCAGGTTATGCTTTGGAACCAGCACTTGTTTCTGGTCTTGCATCTGCAGGAATGCATGTGTATACACTTGGTCCTTTACCCACAAATGGACTTGCAATGTTAACTCGGTCGATGAAAGCTAACATGGGCATAATGATAACTGCATCTCATAACCCATATTATGATAATGGTTTAAAATTATTTGGACCAGATGGTTTGAAGTTATCAGATAAAATTGAAAAAAAAATTGAAAACCTGATTGACAAAAAAATAGATAATCAATTAGCTAAACCAAAAATTCTTGGAAGGGTTAAAAGATTAGAAAATGGAAACGAAGAATATATAAAGATAATTAAAAAAAATTTTCCAAAGAGCTTTAGCTTAAAAGGTTTAAAAATAGTCATCGATTGTGCTAATGGTGCGGGCTATAAGTCGGGCCCAAAGCTTTTGAGATCTCTTGGAGCCAAAGTTGTCTCAATTGGTATTAATCCAAATGGACTAAATATAAATGAGAAATGCGGATCAACATTTCCAAAGAAAATTAAATCTGCTGTAAAAAAAAATAAAGCTCATATCGGAATCTCTTTAGACGGAGATGCTGACAGGATTATTATGTGTGATGAGAAAGGAAATATTATTGATGGTGATCAAATCATTGCTGCATTAGCATCTAGGTGGAAAAGTAAAAAAATGTTAAGAGGAGGAGTAATCGGCACTTTAATGTCTAACTATGGATTAGAAAATTTTTTTAAATCAAGCAAAATAAAATTTATAAGAGCAAATGTTGGTGATCGTTATGTAAAAGAGAAAATGCAAAAAAATAATTTTAACCTAGGTGGGGAGCAATCTGGTCATATTATTTTAGGAAAATTTGCAACAACAGGTGATGGTTTATTGGTTGCTTTAGAGGTTTTATTCGCATTAAGAAAAGGAAAAAAAGCTAGTAGTTTTTTTAATATTTTTAAAAAGACACCTCAAATTTTAGAAAATATAATAGTAAAAGATAAAAATATTATTAAGAATGTGGATGTAAAAAAATCAATAAAAATTGCAAATAATCTCATGAAAGGTCAAGGAAGACTGTTGGTGAGAAAATCTGGAACTGAACCAAAAATTAGAATAATGGGAGAGAGTGAAAATAAAAAATTGCTCATGAAGTGTATAAATATAATAACAAAAAAAATTAAATAAATTGAAACCAAAATCAAAAATATTAATTATAGCAGGCTCAGATTCGTCAGGAGGTGCTGGTATACAGGCTGACATAAAAACTGTTACAGCTCTAGGCTCATATGCTATGACATCAATTACTGCTATAACGATTCAAAATACTACTGGTGTTAAATCTATAGTTTCAATTGATCCTAAGGAAATATCTAATCAAATAGAATTTACCTCTAAAGATATTAAACCTGATGCTATAAAAATTGGTATGTTACACTCTTCAGGTGTTATAAAATCAGTAATTCGTTCATTAAATATTATTAGAGTAAAAAAAATAATTTTAGATCCTGTTATGGTTACAAAAGGTGGCACTAAGCTGATTGATGATCAAGCAGTTCAATTATTAAAAAATAAATTACTAAAAAAAGTTAGCTTAATAACACCTAATATTCCAGAAGCGGAAATATTAACTGGTATTAAAATAAAAACAGTAGAAGATATGATTTATGCCGCAAGTTTATTAATTAGATTGGGTACAAAAAATGTTTTGATAAAAGGTGGCCATTTAGACTCTAAATTCGTACACGATATTTTTGTTAATAAAAAAGAGATTAAAATTATAAAAAATAGAAGAATTACAACCAAGAATACACATGGAACTGGATGTACTTTATCAACAGCAATTACAACTTTTTTTTCATGTGGAAAAACTCTAAAGAAATCTTGTGAGCTTGCAACTATGTATGTACATAATTCAATTGGATCTAACTTAAAATATGGAAAAGGCCACGGTCCAATAAACCATTTAAGTTCAATTTTAATAGATAAGAAATTTAGATAATGAAAAATGTAGTTGTTGTTGGGTCTCAGTGGGGGGATGAAGGAAAAGGAAAGATAGTTGACTGGCTATCGGATCAAGCAGATGTTGTTATTCGTTTCCAAGGAGGTCACAATGCTGGTCATACATTGGTCATAGATGGAGTTACTTATAAATTAAGATTGTTACCTTCAGGTATTGTTCGAAAAGATAAAATCTCTATTATTGGAAATGGTGTTGTCGTTGATCCTTGGGCATTAATAGAAGAAATTGAGGAAATTAAATTAAAAGGTGTAGATGTTAATGTTAATAATTTTATAATTTCAGAATCGGCAAATCTTATTTTACCATTTCATAGAGAAATGGACGAAATAAGAGAGGATGCTGCTGGTAAAAACAAAATTGGAACTACTAGACGTGGAATAGGCCCGGCTTACGAGGATAAAGTAGGAAGAAGATCTATTCGTGTTATGGATCTTAGATCTGAAAATAATCTTGATCATAGGTTAGAAACAGTGTTACTTCACCACAATGCAATTAGAAAAGGATTAGGTAAAAAAATATACGAAAAAGAAAAACTTAAAAAAGAACTTTTAAAAATAGCCCCAGAAATATTAAAGTTTTCTCAACCAGTTTGGCTTAGAATTGATGAATTTAAAAAACAAAAAAAAAAAATATTATTTGAAGGAGCACAAGGAATTTTATTAGATGTTGATCATGGAACATATCCCTTTGTAACATCTTCAAACACTGTTGCTGCTAGTGCTGCTACAGGTACGGGTTGTGGACCCAATTCAATACATTATGTGCTTGGAATTACAAAAGCTTATACAACTAGAGTGGGAGAAGGACCTTTTCCTACAGAATTAACTGATAACACTGGTGAATTACTTGGCTCGAGAGGAAAAGAATTTGGAACAGTTACAAGTAGAAAAAGAAGATGCGGATGGTTTGATGGAGTATTGGTTAGACAGACTATTAAAATTTCAGGAATTGATGGAATAGCACTTACTAAACTAGATGTTTTAGACGAATTAGATGAAATTAAAATGTGCATTGAATATGATCTGGATGGAAAAAAAATAGACTATCTTCCTGCAGCTGTTGAAGATCAGTTAAAGATAAAACCGATTTATAAAATATTTCCTGGTTGGAAAACACCAACTAATGGAATTAAAAATATTGAAGGCCTGCCCGATAATGCAAAAAAATATATTTATGCTGTAGAAGATTTTATTAGTGCAAAAATTTCAAGCATTTCAACAAGCCCAGAACGAGAAGATACTATTCTTTTAGAAAATCCTTTTGAAATTTAATTAATTGGTAATAAGTTTTTTGACTTAGCAGAAATAAGCATATGCTTCTGAAGTTTTTCAAAAGCTTTATTTTCAATTTGTCTAACTCTTTCTCTACTAATTTTATATTTTTTACTTAAATCTTCTAGTGTTGTTGGATTATCATTTAATTTTCTGGAATATAAAATTTCTCTTTCTCTATCATTAAGAATTTTTATTGAGTTTTTTAATAGTTCTTTTCTTTGTCCCATTTCTTCTTTGTGAGCAAATTTAAGTTCATGATCTAATTCTTTGTCTACTAACCAATCTTGCCATTCATCACCATCTTCACCTACTTGCACATTTAAAGAAAATTCTTTACCAGACAATCTTCTATTCATTGAAATAACCTCATCTTTCTTGACATCTAGTTTATTAGCTATTTTGCTAACATGTTCTGGTCTTAAGTCTCCTTCAGATTGTGGTGCAATCTGGTTTTTTATTTTTTTTAAGTTAAAAAATAATTTTTTTTGTGCAGTAGTAGTTCCAATTTTTACCAAACTCCAAGATCTTAAGACATATTCTTGAATAGAAGCTTTAATCCACCACATAGCATACGTTGCTAACCTAAAACCTTTTTCAGGTTCAAATTTTTTAACAGCTTGCATTAAGCCAACATTACCTTCAGAAATTATTTCATTCACAGGAAGGCCGTAACCTTTGTATCCCATAGCAATCTTAGCAACAAGTCTAAGGTGACTAGTTACAAGTTTTTCTGCCGCTTTGATATTACCAGTTGTCTTCCAATTTTTTGCCAACATATATTCTTCTTCGGCAGCCAACATAGGAAATTTTTTAATTTGCTCAAGGTATATAGATAGACCACTTTCATTTGAAATTGTTGGAAGATTATTGTTCATTGTTGTACTCATGATATACGTTTATTTAGTTAACTATAATAATTTTTCAATACTTAATTTGTTAGACTTTCTAAGCAATTTGAGAATATTTTCAAGATCTTGTGGCAAAATTGAGGAGAAAATTACTTCTTCCTTAGTTCTGGGATGAATGAAACCTAAAGTTTTTGCATGAAGAAACTGTCTATCTAATTTATAGATTAAATTTTCCAAATTAGTGTCAATATTTTTAAGTTTTTTGTATTTTTTTTTATATTTTCCATCTCCCATTATACTATTACCCATATGGGTCATATGGACTCTTATCTGGTGAGTTCTTCCTGTCTCAAGTCTACATTCAACCAAACTTAATGTAGGAGTTCTATCATTTTTAAAAATTTCTAGAGTTTTATAATTTGTGATCGCTCTTTTCCCTTTAGAATTACTAACCTCCATCATCTGTCTATTCTTTGAACTTCTTGTTATGAAGGTATCAATTTTACCTGATGAAGGTCTAAGTTTACCCCAAATTAACAGTTGATAAACTCTTGTAATTGTATGTTTATTAAATTGAATAGATAAATTTTCATGAGTTTCATTATTTTTTGCAACAACAATTAATCCAGACGTATCTTTATCTAATCTGTGAACTATACCAGGTCTAAGTTCATCTCCAATTGTTGAGAGTGCATTTTTATTGTAATGCATTAAAGCATTTACAATTGTTTTGTCATAATTACCTGCTCCTGGGTGCATAATAATTCCAGCTGGTTTATTTATTACTAGCAAATCTTCATCTTCATGAATTATTTCTAATTTAAAATTATAAGGTTTTAATGAAGCTTCTTCAGGTTCTGGAATTTGGAGAAAAATTTTATCTCCAAGATATACTTTTTTTGAGGGACTCTTAATTATTTCATCATTTAATTTTAATTTATCTTTTAAAATTAAATTCTTAATTCTAGTTCTGCTAATCAGCATTTCTCTTTTGTTAATGAAAACATCAACTCTGAGATTGTTTTCATCTGATTCAACTATTAAATTAATGTTTTTTTCCATAAAATGTAATATTAATACTAAATGCGCTGCTAGCTCAACTGGATAGAGCACCAGATTTCGAATCTGGGGGTTATAGGTTCGACTCCTATGTGGCGCACCAACTATTCACCTATATTAACTAAAGACCCTTTTTCTCGAGCCTGATCAAATGAATAATAAAATACAGAAATTGCTATAATTAAATATAGTGCATTTAGATAAAAAGCTTGAATAATATTTTCATAATTAACAGTTTGATTGATTAATATAGCTCTAGCTTCTTCAAAAATATAAACTAAAGGAAGAGCAAACGCTATAGATTGGAAAATTTCAGGTAAAGTTTCTATAGGGTAATAAATACAGCCAAAGGGTGCTAATAAAAATAAAGTGGACCATGCAATATTTTCAAAAGAAGGGCCGAATCTCAACAATCCTGCCGATACAAATAACCCAAGTGTAATCCCAAAGATGTATAAGCTTAAAAAAAGAAAAAATAAAGGTATTCCAAGATCCAATAAAGATATTCCAAAAAGGGGAGACGTTAATAATATTGCTGGCACAAGTCCAATCAAGGCTCTTATTAAAGCTGTAAAAATTAGAGAGATTATTATTTCACTCATTTTTATTGGAGCAATAAATAAATTTGTAAAATTTCTACTCCATATTTCTTCTAAAAATAACATATTAAATCCAATACTTGTTCTAAATAAAAAATCATAAAGAATAGCACAAGAAAGAATAACACCTACAGCTCCATTATAATAAGTACTATGATTGGCAAAAAAATTTGAAATAAAACCCCATAAGGTAATTTGAATTGAAGGCCAATATATTAAATCTAAAATTCTTGGAAAAGATCTCGTTATTAAAAAAAAATGTCTTAAAAAAAGACCATAAATTCTACTAAAATTCATCTTTATTCCTTACAAGCTGTAAAAAAACTTCTTCTAAATTCTCTCTACCATGTTTTTTTAATAATTGATCTGGCGTTCCGCTATCAATAATAATACCGTCTCTCATCATTAATATAGAATTACACAATCTTTTAACTTCATTCATATTGTGTGAAGCAAGTAATACTGATATTTTCTTTTCTTTTTTATAATTTTCTAAAAATGTTCTTACAAAATCACCTGTTTCTGGATCTAATGAAGCAGTTGGCTCATCTAACAAAAGAACAGTAGGATCGTTTATTAAAGCTTTTGCTAAACTGACTCTATTTTTTTGTCCAGATGAAAGCTCTCCCGTCATGTTATTTAAAAATTCTTTTAGCCTTAATTTATTTGCAAGGTAGTTAATTCTCTCATTTAAACTTTTGACACTATATAACTTACCATAAACAATTAAATTTTGTTTCACGGTTAATTTTTTAGGTAATTCAATATAGGGTGAAATAAAATTCATTTTATGAAGAAGTGAAATTCTATGATCTTCAATATTCATACCATTAATTAGAACTTTACCACTTGATGGTTTTAGGAGTCCTAGTATCATTGCTATAGTAGTTGTTTTTCCACATCCATTGGGACCTAACAACCCAACAATTTCATTTTCATTAATTTTAAAGCTTATGTTTTTAACAGCTTTTTTTGATTTGTATGATTTTGATAAATTTATAACTTCAATTGAGTTTGTCATACGATTTTTTAGAATTTGGAAGCTCTTTTTAATCTGTCATTGATTGATTGACCAATTCCTGTATTTTGAATTTTTTCTACTGCAATTGCTTTGTATCCTCTGTTTTTAATTTTTCTTAAAAATGAATATAAATTTTTTGCTGCTTCCTTTAAATTATTTTTTTTACTTAAATAAAAATAATTAGAAGAGTTATTTTTTTTTTTTTTTACCAGGATATATGCTTCATTTTTTTTTGGCTTTGTAACATTCATTCTTAGCGGAATGCCCGGAGAGTAATGTAGTTGTGACTGACCGGGTGCAATTTTTTTTAGTGGATTAATATCAATTTTAATTTTTTGGCCTAAAACTTTTTCTATTTTAGAAACATCTAAGCTACCCAATCTTAGTATTTTAGGTTTGTTAGTAATATCAATTATAGTTGATTCAAGACCAATATTACATTTGCCACCATCTAAAATATATTTAATATTATTGCCAAACTCTTCTTTAACATCTAATGCTTGAACTGCACTTAATTTTGTAGAAATATTAGCACTAGGAGCTGCCAAAGGATAATCTAATCTATCTAGCAATTTTTTAAAAATCTTATGTTTAGGAAATCTTATGGCTAAATTTTTTTCTTTATTAGTAACAATTTTTGATACCTTAGAATTTTTGATAAGACTTAAAATATATGTAATGGGTCCAGGTGAGAATTTTTTATAAAGTTTAAGAAAATTTTCATTTATTAGACAATCCTTTTTTAAATCATTAATATTAGAATAATGAACAATTAAAGGGTTTGATTTGGGCCTTTTTTTTAATTTAAATATTTTTTGTACAGCACTACTAGAATAAGCATTAGCTGCCAGACCATAAACCGTTTCAGTTGGTACACCTATGCAGCAATTCATATCAAGATATTTTTTAGCTTTTTTGATATTTGGTTGATTATTTTTCATGTATTGTTAATTACTATTATATGAAGAATAAAAATTTACCAGAGGATAATAATTTTAAGTCTTTAGAAGAACTGACAAATGAGGCAAATAATATTATTGAATCATTAGAAAAAGAAAAAAATCTTCAAAGTTCTATGGATAATTATCAAAAATTATTAAAACTAAATTACTACATAGGAAAAAAATTCCAAGAAGGTTCAAAGAAAATTAGTGAAAAAACAAAACAAAAAATTAAAGATATAATTAACAAAAAAAATGAAAAATAAATTTATTAAGATCGCCCAAGATACTAATTTATTTTTAAAAAATTTTATTAAAAAACAAAAAAAAACAGAATTAATTTCTTCCATGAATTATGGTTTATTTTCTGGTGGGAAAAAAATTAGATCAAAAATTTTATTGGATATAGGTTTGTTCTTTAAAGTTGATTATAAAACTTTAATTGCTGTTGGTGCAGCTGTTGAGTGTATACACGCATATTCATTAATCCATGATGATTTACCGTGTATGGATAATGATAGTCTGCGAAGAGGGAAAACTTCTACACATATTAAATTTGGGGAATCTACAGCTATATTGGCTGGTAACTCACTTTTAACAATGGCATTTGAAATTTTATCTAACTCAAATTTAAAAATTAATGACAAAACAAAAGTCAAATTAATTAAAAAACTATCTGAGTGTTCTGGACACTTAGGTATAGCTGGAGGTCAATTTTTGGACCTAAGTTTTGAAAAAAAAAAAATTTCGAAAAAAAAAATTATAGGTATGGAAATAAAAAAAACAGGAAAACTTTTTAGTTTTTGTTGTATGGCTCCTGCAATTATTAAAAATAAAAGTTTAAAAGAAATTAATTCTTTTGAAAAAATAGGTTCTAATATTGGTTTATTATTTCAAATAGCTGATGATTTAATTGATTATCAAGGATCATCAAAAATGGCTGGAAAAAAAACCAAAAAAGATGAAAAAAAAGGAAAAGCTACGCTTATAAGTTTACTTGGTTACAAAAATGCTATTAAATATAGTGATAAAATAAAATCTAAAATTATTAATAATTTAAAAAAATATGAAGTAAGTACAAAAAATATTAGTGAAACTTTAAATTATATTTTAACAAGAAATAAATGACAGAAGATTATAAATATTTAAAAAATATAAACTTTCCTTCAGATATAAAAAAACTTTCTGAAAGCGACTTACAAGAATTATCTAACGAAGTTAGAAAAGAAATGATAAGTGCTGTTGCTGAAACAGGAGGTCATCTAGGTGCAGGTTTGGGAGTTGTTGAATTAACAGTAGCATTACATTACATATTTGATGCACCAAATGATAAACTTATTTGGGATGTAGGACATCAAACATATCCACATAAAATTTTAACAGGAAGAAAAGATAAGATTAGAACATTAAGACAAGGCAATGGTCTATCTGGATTTACCAAAAGATCTGAAAGTGAATATGATTCTTTTGGTGCAGCTCATAGTTCAACTTCTATCTCTGCAGCATTAGGAGTTGCAGAGGCAAATAAGCTATCTAAAAAATCAAATAATGTAGTTGCTGTTATTGGTGATGGAGCAATTAGTGCGGGTATGGCTTATGAAGCAATGAATAATGCTGGTGCTTCAAAAACTAAAATGATTGTTATTCTAAATGATAATGACATGTCTATTGCAAAACCTGTGGGAGCAATGAGAACTTATTTAGCAAAACTATTATCTGGAAAAGTTTACTTTAGCTTAAGAGAAACTTTTAAATTAATTACTTCAGTTTTTTCAAAAAGGTTTAGTGCTAAAGCTGGAAAGGCAGAAGATTTTTTAAGATCAGCTGTAACGGGTGGGACACTCTTTAATTCCCTAGGATTTTATTACGTAGGCCCAATAGATGGGCATGACCTAGATGTTCTTTTGCCAATTTTAAAAAATGCAAGAGACACCAAGCATGAAGGACCAATCATGATTCATATAAAAACTCAAAAAGGAAAAGGTTATTCTTATGCTGAGAAAGCTAATGACAATTATCATGGAGTTTCAAAATTTAATGTAGAAACTGGAGAACAAATTAAAAGTAGCTCTAACTTGCCAGCTTATACAAAAGTTTTTGCAAACACGTTAGTAAAACATGCAGAAAGAGATAGTAAAATTGTTGGTATTACAGCGGCAATGCCTGGTGGAACAGGGTTAGATATTTTTGGAAAACAGTTTCCAAAAAGAATGTTTGATGTTGGTATAGCTGAACAACATGGTGTTACTTTTGCAGCTGGTTTAGCTACAGAGGGGTTTAAACCTTATGCAGCAATTTATTCGACATTTTTACAAAGAGCTTATGATCAGGTGGTACATGATGTTGCTATTCAAAGTCTGCCAGTTAGATTTGCAATAGATAGAGCAGGTTTAGTAGGAGCAGATGGCCCAACACATGCTGGCTCATTTGATGTTACTTATTTATCAACTTTACCTAATTTTGTGGTTATGGCAGCAAGCGATGAAGCTGAACTTGTCAAAATGATTAATACTTCGGTTGATATTAATGATCGACCCTGTGCTTTTAGATACCCAAGAGGAACAGGCTTAGGTTTAGAATTACCTTCAATTGATGAAAAAATTGAAATCGGTAAAGGAAAAATAGTTTTAGAGGGAAAAAAATTAGCAATTTTAAGTTTTGGAACACGACTTAATGAATGTTTAATAGCTGCTGAAAATTTAAAGAAAAAAGGAATTAATATTACAATTGTAGACGCAAGGTTTGCTAAACCATTAGATGAAAATTTAATATGGCAAATAGCAACTGACCATGAAGCTTTAATTACTATTGAGGAAGGATCTATTGGTGGCTTCGGTTCTCATGTATCAAATTTTTTATCTGAAAAAAATTTATTGGACAAAGGATTAAAATTTAGAACAATGATATTTCCTGATAAATTTATAGATCAAGATAAACCTGAATTGATGTATAAAATTGCAGGATTAGACGCTCAATCTATTTACGAAAAAGTTTTAGATTTATTAAACTCAAATATTGTTTTGCAAAAACAAAAATAATTTATTAGCTGCACTGAGCTTTGTTCATTAAATAGTGATCTAGCAGTACACAATTTAACATAGCTTCACCCACTGGAACCGCTCTTATTCCTACACAAGGGTCATGTCTTCCTTTAACTGATATAGTCGTATTTTTTCCAAATTTATCTACAGTTTTTCTACTTTTCAAAATAGATGAAGTTGGTTTAACAGCAAAAGAAATTATTATTTCTTGACCACTTGAAATTCCTCCAAGAATTCCTCCCGCATTGTTTGAATCAAATTTTATTTTTTTACCTTTTTGAGAAATTTCATCAGAATTCTGTTCACCAGTTAATTGTGCTGAATTCATTCCCGAACCAATATTAACACCTTTAACAGCATTGATACTCATCATCGCTGAAGCAATATCCATATCTAGTTTTGAGTAAATAGGAGCTCCTAAACCAATTGGGATACCTCTGGCTCTCACTTCAATAATCGCACCACAAGAAGATCCAGATTTTCTTATATCTAATAAGTATTTTTCCCAAAGTTTAACTATAGACTTATCAGGACAAAAAAATGGATTTTTTCTAATTGTTTGATCGTTCCATTTATTTGTATCGCATCTAAGAATTCCTAATTGAGTAACAGCACCAATGACTTTAAATTTTTTCCCTAACTTGTTTTCTAAAACTTTTTTTGCTACTGAACCAGCCGCAACTCTTGCAGCTGTTTCTCTAGCTGATGATCTTCCACCACCTCTATAATCTCGTATTCCATATTTTTTAAAATATGTAAAATCTGCGTGACCTGGTCTAAATTTATTTTTAATAGTTTCATAATCTCTAGATCTCATATCTTTATTATAGATAATTAAAGAAATAGGTGTGCCAGTTGTTTTCCCTTCAAATACTCCTGAAAGAATTTGAACTACGTCATCTTCTTTTCTTTGAGTTGTAAATTTTGATTGACCAGGCTTTCTTTTATCGAGTTCTATTTGGATATCTTGCTCTTTTATATTGATGTTTGGTGGACATCCATCAATTATACAGCCTAAAGCTGGACCATGAGATTCACCCCAAGTAGTGAAACGAAATAGCTTTCCAAAAGTATTAAATGACATTATTTATATTATATAGATTATTTTGTTAAAATTATGAATCAAAAAAACGCTTTAGGATTGAATAGTTGCTTTTTAGATATAAATGATCCAATTGAATTGTTTAAAATATGGTTGGAAGAAGCAAAAGCTAGCGAACCGAACGATCCAAATGCTTTAGCTTTAGCTACAGCTGATAAAAATGCAATACCATCGGTCAGAATGGTTTTGCTGAAAGATTTTAATAGAGAAGGTTTTGTATTTTATACAAATTTAGAAAGTCAAAAAGGGAATGAATTAAAAGAAAATCCAAGTGCCTCTATGTGCTTTCATTGGAAAAGTTTATTAAGGCAGGTAAGAATTAATGGTAATTTGTTAAAAGTAGCAGATGATGTAGCTGATGAATATTATAATTCAAGAGCATACAATAGTAGAATTGGTGCGTGGGCATCAAAGCAAAGTACAATTCTTAAAAATAGAAATGATTTAATTTCATCAATAGAAGAATTTAAAAAAAAATATAAAGACAAGGATAGAGTACCAAGACCCAAATATTGGTCAGGATGGAATTTATCACCATTAAGTATTGAGTTTTGGTTAGATGGAGAAAATAGAATTCATGAGAGACTTAAGTATGATAAAAATGAAAATGGAAATTGGAATAAATCTTTATTAAATCCTTAGAAATTTCTTTCCAAACTAAAAGAGGTTAATTTTTCTAAAATTATTTTTTCTTTAGATTCTTCAAATACACTAAGAGAATTTGAAGCAAGATTAATAAAGTAGTCAGCCTTTTTATAACATTCACTAATTATATTATTTTTTTTTATTAAGTTTAGAGTATAGGAAAGGTCTGCGTCAGATCTAATTTCTTGTTTAAAGAAGTTATCTATTTTTTTCCTCTCTATAGTATCTATTTTTTGAAATAATAAAATAATTGGCAAAGTCACCTTGCCTTCAAAAAAATCTTTACCTACTTTTTTTCCAAAAAGTTTTAATTCTGAATTATAATCCAAAGTATCGTCAGCTATTTGAAAAGTTAAACCGATATTTTTTCCATAAAAATCTAAGGCATCTTTTTCTCTACCTTCTGTATTTGATAGAATTGCACCAACTTTTGTGGCTGCAGCAAATAAAGAGGCAGTTTTGGATGAAATTATTTTTAAGTATGTTTCTTCAAGCATATCAATTTCACCTTTGTGTTGTAGTTGTAAAATTTCACCCTGAGCAATTTGTGCTGAAGTAGATGATAAAAGTTTCAAAATTTCTAAATTCCCATCTTCTACCATCATTTCAAAACAACGACTAAGTAGATAGTCTCCAATTAAAATTGAAGATTGATTACCCCAAATAGAATTAAGTGTTTTTTTTCCTCTTCTTAAATCTCCAACATCTATAACATCATCATGCATAAGTGTTGCACTGTGAATTAATTCTACACATGCAGCCAAATTAATATCTCGACCGCCTTTAGTGTAACCACACAATTTTGCTGAGCCCAATGTTAAAAGCGCTCTTAATCTTTTTCCTCCAGTTAGAATATGATAGTTAGTCATTTTTTGAACTAACTCTACGTCGCTAGTTAGCTTTAATTTTATTTTTTCTTCAACTAGAGCAAGTTTTTCATCAACAGATTCTTTTAATTGAAAATAAGAATTATTTATTTGCTTTTTAAGTTGTACAACTGTTCCCATATAAAATTAAGTTAGTATAATTAAGTTTTATTTATCACTTAACAATTGACGCACCTAAATCTTCAACTATAAGTAGCTTTATATTAAATCAAAATTCTGTAAGGATTAAGAATGTTCTCTTTTTTTAAAAAGAAAAAAATAGTAGCTCATATCAAGTTAAATGGCGTAATTGGTAATGTTGGTAAGTTTAAACAAGGCATAGATTTTTCAGGTCAGGAAGAAATCATAAAAAAAGCTTTTTCTTTAAAAAAAGCAATCGCAATCGCAATTACAATTAATTCACCTGGAGGATCACCGGTACAATCTCATTTAATTTATCAATTTATTAGAGCTCAAGCTAAAAAAAATAAAAAGAAGGTTATTGTATTTGCGGAAGATGTTGCGGCATCAGGAGGGTATTTGATTGCATGTGCTGGCGATGAAATTTATGCAAATTCTAGCTCAATTATTGGATCAATCGGTGTAATTTATTCTTCATTTGGATTTACAGAGTTGATAAAAAAAATTGGAGTTGAACGTAGAGTGCATACGGCAGGAAAAAATAAAAGTACCTTAGATCCATTTCTTGATGAAAAAACAGAAGATATAGAAAGATTAAAAACTATCCAGCTAGACCTTCATAAAGATTTTATTAAAGTAGTAGAAGAAAGTAGGAGTTCTAAACTTAACAAATCTGAAATTGAGTTATTTTCAGGAGAATTTTGGTCTGGAAATAAAGCAAAAGAATTAGGTTTAGTTGATGGGATTGGTAATGCAAATGAAGTTTTAAAAGAAAAATTTGGTGAAGACGTTGTTATTAAAAAATTTGAAAAATCTAAAGGCTGGTTAAGTAAAAAACTTTCTTCATCTAGTAATCAAATTGACCAACTTGCAAATATTTTAGAAGAAAGATCTATCTGGCAAAGATATGGCTTCTAAAAAAAAAATTACAAAACCTAAATTTCAATCTTTTCAAGATAGCATATTTAATCTTCAAAAATATTGGGGCAAACAAGGTTGTATAGTTTTACAACCTTATGATATGGAAATGGGAGCGGGAACTTTTCATCCTGCCACAACTTTAAGATCATTAGGACTTAAACCTTGGAAAACTGCTTATGTTCAGCCATCAAGAAGACCAACAGATGGAAGATATGGAGACAACCCAAACAGGTTACAACATTATTATCAGTTCCAAGTTTTAATTAAACCATCTCCAGATAATATTAAAAAACTTTATCTAAATAGTTTAACGGTTATCGGTATTAATCATAAAGAACACGATATCAGGTTTGTAGAAGACGATTGGGAAAGTCCAACTTTAGGGGCCGCAGGACTCGGATGGGAAGTTTGGTGTGATGGAATGGAAATTACACAATTTACTTATTTTCAGCAAATGGCAGGAATTGAATGTAAACCTATTTCAGTTGAAATCACTTATGGTCTTGAAAGGATTTGTATGTTTACTCAACAAAAGAAAAATGTTTATGATCTTTCATGGAACAATGATGGAGTAAAATATGGAGATGTATTTCATCAAGCTGAAAAAGAATTTTCAGCTTACAACTTTGAACACGCAAATACAGACAGCTTATTTAAAATGTTTGATATGTTAGAATTGGAAGCTAAATCATTAGTAGAAAAAAAATTATCATTACCGGCATATGATCAGTGTTTAAAAGCAAGTCACGTATTTAATATTTTAGATGCAAGAGGAGTTATTAGTGTGGCTCAAAGAGCTGGTTATATTGGAAGAATTAGAAATATCACAAAAGGTGTTGCAGAAATTTGGCTAAGTAGTCAAACAGAATAATGTCTGAGTTTTTTTTAGAACTTTTTAGTGAAGAAATTCCTGCAGGTTTGCAGAAAAATTCTCGTATATTTTTATTGGATAGCTTTCAAAAATTATTTGAAGAAAAAGATATAATTTTTAAAAAAAGTGTATCACACTCAACACCAAATAGACTTGTCATCTCATTTGAAGGTTTAACTAAAGAAACAACTCAAAAAGCTGAGGAAATAAAAGGACCAAATGTCAATGCCCCAGAAAAATCAATAGATGGTTTTTTAAGATCTAATCAAATGAATAAAAAAGATTTATTTAAAAAGTTAATAGAAAAAGGAGAATTTTATTTTTTTAAAAAACCGTCAAAGCAAATAAATACTATCGATTTATTGCAAGAACAAACTCCATTAATTCTCGATAAAATGCAATGGAAAAAATCAATGAAATGGGGAGATTCTAATCTTCATTGGGCAAGACCATTAAAATCAATATTAGCTGTTTTTGATGGGAAAAACTTAAGTTTTAAATTTCATCACTTATCTTCTTCAAATACAACATTTATTGATAAAGAATTTGAGGATAAGAAAAAAATATTTAAAGATTTAAAAAGCTATAAAAAATTTTTTTACCAATCAGGAATAATTATAGATCATAATTTAAGAAAAGAATTTATAGAAAAAAAACTTCAAAAAGTATCTAAAAAAAAAGACATCATAATAGAGTCAAATAATAAGCTCTTAGATGAAGTTACAGGACTGGTAGAAAAACCAAATATTTTACTTTGTAAATTTGATGAAAAGTTTTTAAATATTCCAAAAGAAATATTGATTATTACAATGCAATATCATCAAAAATATTTTCCTACATTTAATAAAAAAGGAGATATTACTAATACATTTTTGGTGGTTGCAAATAATGAAGATACAAAAGGATTTATTAAATTAGGAAACGAAAGTGTCGTAGAAGCTAGATTAAGTGATGCTCAATTCTTTTGGGAAAAAAATAAATCACAAAATTTAGTTAAACAAGTTTCAAAGTTGAAAACTATAAATTATTTTAAAGGACTAGGGTCGTATTTTGATAAAATTCAAAGAATGAAAAAACTTGGGGGAATGATTTCTGATAAATTATTAATAAGTAAAGAAAAGGTAGAGTTATCAGCTTCTATTTGTAAAGTAGATTTAATCTCGGATTTAGTGAGCGAGTTCCCGGAGCTTCAGGGAATTATGGGAGGACATTTTTCTGAAACACAAGGTTTTGATAAAGATATATCTTTAGCAATAAGTGAACACTATCTCCCATTAGGAATAGATGGTAAAATCCCAAAAAAACCATTTAGTATTGCTCTAGCACTTACTGATAAGCTTGATACTTTAGTTGGATTTTTTGGCATTAATCAGAAACCAACAAGCTCAAAAGACCCTTATGCATTAAGAAGATCAGCTTTAGGAATTATTAGGTTGCTGATTGAGAATAATAAAGAATTTAAAATTAAAGATCTAATTACTTACGCTATTTCATTGCATAGAAATCAGGGATTTGAATTATCTAATGAATCTTTGCAGGAAGAATTAATAGATTTTTTATTAGATAGACTAAAATACTATATGAAAGAAAAAGAAATTCGTATTGATATAGCTGAAGCCAGCATCAATTCATTTGGTGTAGACCATATAAATAAAATATATAAAAAAGCATTAACTCTAAATAAATTAATTAATAAACAAGTAGGGAAAGATATTTTCTCTAGCTACAAACGAGCTGCAAATATCCTAGATAGCGAATTAAAAGATAAACAACTTGAACTATCAAATACAACTGATTCAGGTATTTTTAAAAATGAATTTGAAAAGAATTTATTAAAAAAAATCAATGAATTAAGAAAATATTTTACAAACATAAATAGAGATGAGAACTATATTCAGTCTCTTACTAATTTAGCCAATGCGAAAAAGGTGATTTTTGAATTTTTTGACAATGTAAAAGTTAACGATGAAGATAAAAATATTAAAAAAAATAGATTGGAACTTTTACAAATGTTATGTAAAACCTTTAATAATTACATAAACTTTTCAAACATCGAGACCAATTAATGAACAAATTGATTTTGAATTTTAAATCAAAAGATTCAAAAAAAATTAAGAATCCTAAAATTTTTTTAGGTGGAAAGGGTGCTAATCTTTCTGAAATGGAAAGAATGGGATTGCCTGTTCCACCGGGGTTTACCATTTCAACAAAAGTCTGTGATTTATTCTATAAAAATAAAAAAAGGTTAAATCCAAAAATAATTAATGAAGTTAAAAAAGAATTAAAAATTATTGAAAAGGAAGTTAAGAAAAAATTTGGTGATTTAAAAAATCCATTATTATTATCTGTTAGATCAGGAGCAAGAGTTTCAATGCCGGGAATGATGGATACAATTTTGAATCTTGGCCTAAACGACAAAACCGTAATTGCCTTGGCAGATAAAACATCCAATACAAGATTTGCCAAAGATAGTTATAGAAGATTTATTCAAATGTATGGCAATGTTGTAATGGGTGTTGAAAGTTATCATTTTGAAGAATTAATTGAGAATTATAAATTAACTAAAGGTGTACTTTTAGATACAGATTTAGATGAAAATGATTGGGAAGGTTTAATTAAAGATTTTAAGAAAGTAGTTAAAGATCAAACCAAAAAAGATTTTCCACAAAATGTATTTGTTCAATTGTTTGGAGCAATTAGTGCGGTATTTTTATCTTGGGAAAGTAATAGAGCAAATGTTTATAGAAAATTGAACCAAATACCTGCCGAGTGGGGCACTGCAGTTAATGTTCAATCAATGGTGTTTGGAAATATGGGTGAAGACTGTGCAACAGGTGTTGTTTTTACAAGAAATCCATCTGATGGAAGCAATGAAGTTTATGGAGAATATTTAATTAATGCTCAAGGAGAAGATGTTGTAGCAGGAACAAGAACTCCACAACATATAACTAAAAAAGCTAGAAAAGATGCAAAATCAAAAGAACTATCGATGGAAGAGTCTATGCCAAAAATATTTAAACAATTAGATAAAATTTTAGAAATTTTAGAAAAACATTACAAAGATATGCAAGATGTTGAGTTTACTGTTGAGAATAAAAAATTATGGATGTTACAAACAAGATCAGGGAAAAGAACTTCAAAGTCAGCAGTTAAGATTGCTGTAGATATGGTTAAAGAAAAACTTATATCAAAAAAAGAAGCTGTATTAAGAATAGATCCAAATTCTTTAGATACATTATTGCACCCAACTCTAGATGAGAGAAGTTCAATTAATATTATAGCAAATGGATTACCTGCTTCACCAGGCGCGGCATGTGGTAAAGTTGTTTTTTCTTCAGACGAAGCAGAAAGATTAAATAGCATGATGCAAGATACAATTTTAGTTAGAGTAGAAACTTCACCTGAGGATATTCATGGAATGCATGCGGCTAAGGGAATTTTAACCTCAAGAGGTGGAATGACAAGTCATGCAGCTGTTGTAGCAAGAGGAATGGGAAGACCTTGTGTTTCAGGATCAAGCGAAATTGATATTAATTATGAAGCAAAAACTTTTAAAACATCATCTGTAGAAGTTAAAGAAGGAGATATAATTACAATAGATGGTTCATCAGGTAGAATTATTTCAGGAGAAGTGCCAACAGTTAAACCTGAAATCTCAGGAGATTTTTCAAAATTAATGAGTTGGGCTGATGGGTTTAGAAAATTAAAAGTAAGAGCAAATTCTGAAACGCCACTTGATACAAAAACAGCAAGAGATTTTGGCGCTGAAGGTATAGGTCTTTGCAGAACAGAACATATGTTTTTTGATGAAGAAAGAATTTTATTAGTTAGAGAGATGATTTTATCAAAAACAATAGAGGACAGAAGCAAAGCATTAGAAAAACTTTTACCCTATCAAAGAAAAGATTTTTCAGAGATATTTAAAATCATGAATGGTTTACCAGTCACAGTAAGGTTGTTAGATCCGCCATTACATGAGTTTCTTCCTAAAACAGAAAAAGAAATTAATGATGTAGCGAAAGCTGTAGGTTTGCCTTTAAAAGAAATTGAATCAAGAATTAATGAATTACATGAACAAAACCCGATGTTAGGACACAGAGGGTGTAGACTAGGAATTTCATTTCCAGAAATTTATGAAATGCAATGTAGAGCTATTTTTGAAGCCTTAACAGAACTTAAAAATAAAAAAATAAAATCAGCATTCCCAGAAATAATGATCCCATTAGTATCTACAGAGGCTGAAATAAAAATAATGAAAGATTTAGTAGTAAGCGTAGCAGAACAAGTTCAAAAAGATAACAAAGTTAAAATTGATTATTTAGTTGGAACTATGATTGAGTTACCAAGGGCAGCTTTAAAAGCAAAAGATATAGCTAGACACGCAGACTTTTTTAGCTTTGGAACAAACGATTTAACACAAACAACTTTTGGAATAAGCAGGGATGATAGTGGCAAATTTTTAAATGATTATATTGAAAACAAAATATTCTCGATTGATCCATTTATTTCAATTGATGAGGGTGTGGGTGATTTAATAGAAATTGCTGTTGAAAAAGGTAGAAAACAAAATAAAAAAATTAAACTTGGAATTTGTGGAGAGCATGGTGGAGATCCAAAAAGTATTAAGTTCTGTTCAGACACAGGTTTAGATTATGTTTCGTGTTCACCTTATAGAGTTCCAGTCGCAAGGTTAGCTGCTGCACAAGCAAAATTAACTAAAAAAAATTAAATTTCTAATTTTAAGTCTACAGCAGTAGAACTGTGGGTGATACTACCAATAGAAATTCTATCAACACCAGTTTTAGCAACAGCTTTAATTGATTTTAAATTGATATTTCCAGAGGCTTCTGTTTCATAATATTTTTTTGCTATTTTAACTCCAGCCTTTAGGTTTTTAATATTCATATTATCAAACAAAACTGTATTGAATTTCAAACCTATTATTTTTTTAAGTTGATCTAAATTATCTACTTCAACAGTAATTTTTCTATCTTTCTTATTTTTAATGGCTAGAGAAACTAAAGTTTTGATATCAGAGTTTGCTATATGGTTATCTTTAATTAAAAATTCATCACTTAAGTTAAACCTGTGATTAACTCCACCACCTAATTTTACAGCATATTTTTGTACAACTCTTAAAGTTGGAATTGTTTTTCTAGTGCAGCAAATTTTACATCTTTTATTAACCAACTTAACAAATTCATTAGTTTTAGTAGAAATACCTGAGATATGACTTATAAAATTTAAAGCAACCCTCTCACCAATTAATATATTTTCAGCTTTACCTTCAATTATTGCAATTAAATCATTTTTTTTTACAGAAGAACCTTCTTTTTTTTTAAGAGTAAATTTTATTTTTTTATCTATTAGTTTAAAAGTTTGTTTTGCAAATTCTAAACCACCAATCACAGCTTTTTGATTAGCAATTAACTTAAGTTTAACAACTTTTGTATTTTTAATTAAGTTTGAAGTAATATCACCAGAAGGGTAAAGATCTTCGTTTAAAGCAAGTTTTACAGTATTTTTAATATAATAATTACTTAATTTGATTTGAGACACTTTTATTATCTGCCAATTGCAGTCATTCTTTCAACAGATATTCTGGCTTTGTTTATAGTTTCTGTATCCATAATTATTTCACCAGTTTCGTTTTCTAGACAATCTAAAATTTTAGGTAGTGTAATTTTTTTCATGTGAGGACAAAGATTGCACGGTTTAATGAATTCTACATTTGGGTTTTCTACTTGAATGTTGTCACTCATCGAACATTCTGTAACCATCATTACTTTTTTAGGTTGATTGTCTTCAACATATTTAATCATTCCCGACGTAGAGCCTGCAAAATCACTAGCTTTGATTACATCTGGTGGGCATTCTGGATGTGCAATTATTTTTATTCCAGGGTTACTTTTTCTAATATCACGAATTTGTTTTTCATTGAATTGATCATGAACTATACAAATTCCTTTCCAAGCGATAATTTCAACATCGGTTTGAGAAGCAACGTACTTTGCTAAATAATCATCTGGTAAAAATATTACTTTTTTTACACCCAGTGATTTTACAATTTTTACTGCATTAGCAGAAGTACAACAAATATCAGTTTCAGCTTTAACTTCGGCCGATGTATTAACGTATGATACAACAGGAACACCTGGATATTTTTCTTTTAACAATCTTACGTCTTTACCAGTAATTGAAGAAGATAAAGAACATCCAGCTCGCATGTCTGGTAATAAAACTTTTTTTTGAGGACTCATTAGTTTTGCTGTTTCTGCCATAAAGTGCACTCCAGCCATAATAATAATGTCAGCAGAAGTTTTGGAAGCTTCAACAGCTAATGCTAAAGAGTCAGCAGAAAAATCAGCTACACCATGATAAATTTCAGGTGTTTGATAATTATGTGCAAGTATAACTGCGTTCTTTTCTTTTTTTAATTGGTTAATTTTATGAATATATGGAGCATGAACAGGCCATTCAATTTCAGGTAAAACCTTTGAAATTTTTTTATATATAGGGTCTGTTGCTTTTTTTACTTCTTGAGTAAATTCCATATCAAAATCTATCAATTTGAAAGAACCTTGTCATTCATTTATTCTGACGCACTATTTAATCCAACTAGGTATTTTAATTTTTACTACAGCATTTTCACTTTTAAATTCATTTTTTTCATTGAAATTATCATCTAAATATTTGACTAGGGCAAATGGATGCTCATTATTAATCAATACTTTCCCTATTTCTATATTACCACTATAAATTGAGGCATTTTCATTTAGCTCTCCTTTAATTACCTGAATAGGTAGAAGTCTTTTTGAAAGCTTGTTTTTTAATTTAATTCTTGCAGTATTTTCTTGCCCAACATAACAACCTTTTTTAAAATCAATTCCATTAAGTTCTTCAAAATTACATTCAATACCAAATAACTTGTTTTGTAATTTATTCATATCCTTTTGAGGAATTCCCAGCTCATGACTAAATTTATAATATTCATCAATATTAGTGTCTTTTAATTCTAGTTTTTTTAGAGATAAATAAAGTTTTTCTAAATTAATAATAAGTCTTGCTCCAAGGTCTTTATTTCTTGGATCTAGTAAAATTGAGTCCTCTCTATATTTAATTGTATTTCCTGGGGTATCTTTAGCTTTCTCAAATGATAAAAACTTTTCATGATTGAAAGCTGCAACAACAAATTCATTACTTAAATTCATAATTTCAACATTTGATCTAAGTTTATAAACACTGAGTTGCTTAAAAAGATCTTCAGCTTGAGATTTTTCGCAATCAAAAAAGTAGCCAGATTTATGTTTGACTATAATAAAAGAAAATAGAAATTTCCCCTGAGGAGTTAATAGTGACGCGAAACAACTGTTCGTGTTATTAACTTTTTTAATGTCATTACTAATGAGGTTTTGTAAAAATTCATCTACATCTTTGCCATTTATATAAAGAATCCCTCTATCTTTTAAAATATATACACTTTGAATATTCATATTTGATTGATGTTTAATTATAATATAATTACTTTTTACATAAATGTTAGATCTAATAATTAAAAATGGTTCTTGTTACATAGATAAAGATCTTAAAAATCAAGATATAGGTATTAAAGATAACAAAATTGTTGAAATTGGAAAGATTAGTAACAAGGCAAGTGATGTAGTTGATGCAGCAGGTTTAACGGTTTTACCAGGATGTATAGATACTCAAGTACATTTTAGAGAACCTGGATCAACTGATGCTGAAGATTTACATTCAGGTAGTAGAGCTGCAATAGTCGGTGGAATTACTTCTGTTTTTGAAATGCCAAATACTAATCCTCCAACATCTAATAAAATAGAATTTAGAAAAAAATTGGGCCTAGCTAAAAATAGAATGTTTTGTAATTATGCATTTTATTTTGGAGCAACACCAGATAACGCTTCTGAGCTAGCAGACCTAAAAAATTTAGAAGGATGCTGTGGAATAAAACTTTTTGCAGGTTCTTCAACGGGAAATTTATTAGTTCAGCATGAAGCCGATATAGAAAAAGTATTTCAAAGTAGCTCAAAAGTTGTTTCAGTTCATTCAGAAGATGAAGAAATTTTGAATATGAGAAAAAAAATGATCAAAGAAGGCGATGTACTTACACACCCTTTATGGAGAAATGAAGAATGTGCAATATCATCAACTAGAAGAATAGTTAGAATAGCTGAACGTTATAAAAAAAAAGCACACATACTTCACGTAACAACAAAACAGGAAATAGATTTTTTATCACAACATAAAGGGAATATTACATTTGAAATTACACCTCAACATTTAACTATTTTTGCTCCAGATTGTTATGAAAAATTAGGAACTTATGCCCAGATGAATCCACCTCTAAGAGATAAATCTCATTATGATAGACTATGGTACGGAGTAAGAAATAATTTTCTAGATATAATTGGCTCTGATCATGCTCCGCATTTGAAAGCAAACAAAGAAAAAAATTATCCAAATTCACCATCTGGAATGCCAGGTGTTCAAACTTTAATGCCAGTAATGTTAAATCATGTAAATAATGAAAAATTAAGTCTTAAACAATTAATGGATTTTGTTTGTGAAAACCCTGTAAAAATTTTTGGAATTAAGAATAAAGGATTTATCAAAGAAGGCTTTGATGCGGATTTTACAATTGTAGATATGAATAAGAAAATTTTAATTAAGAATAAAAATATTGAAAGTAAATGTGGTTGGTCGCCTTTTGATAGTTTTGAATTTAAAGGTACACCAGTTTTAACAATTGTTGGAGGTCAGATCAAAATGAGAGATGGCCAAATTTTAGGAGAACCTGATGGCAAACCTTTATTCTTTTAAAATATTATTTTTAATTAAATCTTCTTTTATTTCTGCTAAAATTGTAGGATCATCAATTGTGGCTGGCATTTTATATTCTTCTTTATCCGCAATTTTTCTAATTGTTCCTCTTAATATTTTTCCAGATCTCGTTTTTGGTAATCTTTTGATAACAATTACAACTTTAAATACTGCAACGGGACCAATTTTATCCCTAACCATTTGAACACATTCTTTTGAAATAGTTTCGTTATTTTTTTCAACACCAACTTTAAGAACCACTAATCCAATCGGTAATTGTCCTTTTAACTTATCTGCAATTCCTAACACCGCACATTCTGCAACTGATTGATGTTCAGATAAAACTTCTTCTATAGCGCCAGTTGACAACCTGTGTCCTGCGACATTAATAATGTCATCAGTTCTAGACATTATCCAGATGTAACCATCTTCATCAATATGACCTGCGTCATAGGTTTCATAGTAACCTTTATAGTTAGTCATGTAGTTATCTTTGTATCTTTTATCTGCATTCCATAATGTTGGAAACGTTCCAGGAGGAAGGGGAAGTTTTACAACAATATCTCCCATTTCGTTTGGTTTTGCTAATGTTTGATCTGGTTTTATAACTTTTACGTCATATCCTGGTACCGCTTTACAAGCTGAACCATATTTTGTTTTCATCATTTCTATCCCAGTACAGTTTGAGCTAATAGCCCAACTAGTTTCTGTTTGCCACCAATGATCTATTACAGGAACTTTTAACAGATTCTCAGCCCATTTAATGGTATCTGGATCTGCCCTTTCTCCTGCTAGAAATAAGGATTTAAATTTGCTTAAATTATATTTAAAAAAAAACTTACCTTCGGGATCTTCTTTTTTAATTGCCCTAAAAGCAGTTGGAGCTGTAAAAAGAGATTTTACTTTATACTCAGAGATTATTTTCCAAAATGCACCTGCGTCAGGAGTGCCTACAGGCTTACCTTCAAATAAAACTGTAGTACATCCCTTAAATAAAGGAGCATAAACAATATAAGAGTGTCCAACAATCCACCCAATGTCACTTGCTGACCACCAAACATCATCTGTATCAATATTATAAATATTTTTCATTGTCCATTTAAGAGCAACTATGTGACCACCAATATCTCTAACAATTCCTTTTGGCACCCCAGTAGTCCCAGAGGTGTACAAAATATAAGCAAGCTCATTAGAATTCATTTCTACGCAATCTACTTCTTTTGCTTTCGAAAGAGCTTCATTCCAGCTAATTTCTTTTGGAGCATTTAACTTTACATCATGCCCTGATCTTTGAAACAGAACCATCTTATCTATTTTATGTGAGGCCATTTTAATAGCTTCATCTACCAACGGTTTGTATTCAACAGTTCTTCCTGGTTCAAAACCACAAGAAGCGGTAACTAGGAGTTTTGCTTTACTATCATCAATTCTGCTCGCAAGTTCATTAGATGCAAACCCTCCAAAAACAACAGAATGAATTGCTCCAATTCTACCACAAGCTAACATTGCAATTACAGCTTCAGGAATCATTGGCATATAGATTATTACTCTATCGCCTTTGTTAACTCCTTGGTTTCTTAGAGCTCCAGCAAACTTAGAAACTTTTTCTCTTAATTCTTTATAAGTGAACTGTTTTTTATTATCTGTAATAGGACTATCATAGATTAAAGCAAGTTTTTCACCTCTTCCTTGATCAATATGAATGTCTAATGCATTATAACAGGTGTTCGTTATTCCATCTTCAAACCACTTATAGAATGGAGGGTTAGATTTATTTAAAATTTTATTAGGTTTTTTAAACCAAAAGATATCATTAGATATTTCTTTCCAAAAATTTTCTGCGTTATTAATAGAATTTTCATATATTTCTTTAAATTTTTTTGACATTAACTTTGATTCTTTTTTTAATATTTACCAGTTTATTAAATTGTAAATTGCATTAAATTTTAAAAATTAAGTAAAATCAACACAAATTAGATATAAATAAGACTTCAATTAACTAATTATATTTGATATTTAACCTGCAACTTTGGCTCAAGGTTAATTTATGTTTAGTTTATATAAACTAAAGTTAAAAACTAAATAAAAAGGGAGTTTTTTATGAAAAAACTAAAATTATTTGTTCTTACAGCTACAACCTTAATGAGTGTTTCAGGTGTGGCAAATGCAGAAACAGCCCTGTTAGCTTCTGATGACTTTGTTGGAATTTCATTCTGGCTTGTGTCAATGGCATGTTTAGCAGCTACTGTATTTTTTTTCTTAGAAAGAGGGTCAGTACCAGCAGGCTGGAGAGTTTCAATAACTGTTGCAGGACTAGTAACTGGTATTGCATTCATTAACTACATATATATGAGAGAAGCATGGGTCATGACCGGTGAGTCATCAACAGTACTCAGATATATTGACTGGTTAATTACAGTTCCATTATTAATGTTAGAGTTCTATTTTATTCTAGCAGCAATAGGCAAAGCAAATTCTGGAGTATTCTGGAGATTATTAGTTGGTTCAGTAGTAATGTTAGTTGGAAGATTCTTAGGAGAATTAGGTTACATTAATTCTATACTTGGTTTCTCTATTGGTATGGCTGGATGGATCTACATTCTTTATGAAATATTTTCAGGTGAAGCAGGAAAAAGAGCAGAAAAAAGTGGTAACAAAACATTTATTGCTGCATTTGGTGCTATGAGAATGATCATTACAGTAGGTTGGGCAATTTACCCATTAGGTTACATATTTGATCACCTAATAGGTGGTGTTAATGCTAACTCACTAAATGTGATTTACAATGCAGCTGACTTTTTGAATAAGATCGCTTTTGGTCTAATCATTTGGGTGGCAGCTATGTCAAGTCCTGGTAGATCTAGATAGTTTTACATTCTAAATATTGAATATAACAAGTATTAATTTACTTGCCCTATTTTTTTTGTGTTTTATAAATATTTATGCCTAAGATTACATATATAGAAAATAGTGGAAAATCACACACCATAGAAGTTTCTAATGGATTGAGTGTTATGGAGGGTGCTGTTCAAAATGATATTCCAGGAATAGATGCAGATTGTGGAGGTGGAATGGCATGTGCAACTTGCCATGTTTATGTCAAAGAAGAATGGTTAGATAAACTTCCTAAAAAAGAAGATGGAGAAGAAGACATGTTAGATATGGCTTATGAACCAAATAAATTCAGTAGACTAAGTTGCCAAGTAATAGTTTCAGATGAATTAGATGGATTAATTGTTAGTATTCCATCAAAGCAAAATTAAATGATTAAAACAGATACTTTAATAATAGGAGCAGGACCAGTTGGATTATTTTGTGTTCATCAGTTAGGAATAATTGGATTAAAATGCGAAGTAGTAGATAATCTAGATAAAATTGGAGGTCAATGTATTGAGCTTTATCCAGACAAACCTATTTATGATATTCCATCAGTGCCTGAGTGCACAGGTGAGGAGCTAACAAACAATTTAATTAAACAAATAAAACCATTTAAAACAAATTTTCATTTTAATGAAAGGGTAGAAAAAATAGAAAAAGTTGAAAAAAAATGGATTGTAAAAACTAATAAAAGAACTGAATTTGAAGTATCTAGCATAATTATTGCAGCTGGCGTTGGTTCCTTTGAGCCAAGAAAATTTTCAACTAAAGGTGCTGAAAAGTATGAAAACAAACAAGTACTTTATTCAATTAAAGATAAAAAAGTATTCAAAGATAAAACAGTTGCTATCTTTGGTGGAGGAGACTCAGCACTTGATTGGGCAATTGAATTATCAAATTCATCAAAAGTTGTATTAGTTCATAGAAGAGATGATTTTAGAGGAATGCAAGCAAGCATTGACAAAGTTACTCAGTTAAAAAAAGAAGGGAAAATAGAAATTTATACAAAATATCAATTAGATTCTGTTATAGGAAAAGAAAAAGTTGAAAATATTAATATTAAACATGATGATGAAGGCATAAAAGAAATTAAAACTGATTATGTTCTAGGTTTTTTTGGACTAATAATGCAACTTGGACCAATTTCTGAATGGGGTTTAAATCTAGATAAAAAAACTATACCAGTAAATACAGAAAATTTTGAAACTAATAAAGAGGGAATCTTTGCTATTGGAGATATTTGTTCTTACCCAGGAAAGCTTAGATTGATTCTTTCAGGCTTTCATGAAGGCGCATTAGCTGCTAGGGGATGTTTCAAATATGCTAAACCAGATGAAAAATTAAGATTTGAGTTTTCCACAACTTCTAAAGCTGCCCAAGAAAGATTAGGCGTAAAGAAGTGATAGAACTTTTAACAGCAGATACTCCAAATGGTAAAAAGATTTCAATTATGCTTGAAGAAATTGGCTTTGAATACAAAGTTACAAAAATAAATCTTAACCCCGGAGGGGAATTTTCAAAGGGTGAACAATTTAATCCTGAATTTAGAAGAATCAGTCCTTTTAGTAAAATTCCAGCAATTATTGATCACAAAAATAATAAAGAAGTTGTTTTTGAATCTGGAGCTATTCTTATGTATCTCGGAGAAAAAAGTAATAAATTTTATGAACAAAAAGATAGAACAAAAATTAATCAATGGTTAATGGCTCAAATGGCTTATGTTGGTCCAATGCTAGGACAACACCATCAATTTCATCGTTACAATTCTGGAAAGGATAAATGGGGTGAGGAAAGATACTTTAAAATAACCAAAACGATATATGGTGATTTAGATGAAAGATTAGCTCAATCAAAAAACCTTGCTGGAGAAAATTACTCAATTGCGGACATTGCAACTTTCCCTTGGATTGCAAGACATGATTGGCATGATATTGGTCTTAAAAATTTTAAAAATTTAACTAGATGGTATTTGAATATAGCCAGTAGAGAAGCCGTAATTAAAGGTTATGATCTTTTAAAAATTGGTTCTGAAATACCAAAACCTTAGTCGTCTGCGTAAACTTTTTCTTGTTTTTCATGCTTTTCTTGAGCTTCTATACAAAGCTCTGCAATTGGTCTTGCCATCAGTCTTTTTAGACCAATTGGTTCAGCTGTTTCAGCACAAAAACCATATATATTATCCTTAATTCTTATTAACGCTTTGTCAATTTTAGAAATTAATTTTATTTGTCTGTTTATGGCTTTCATTTCAACAGTTTTATCAGTGTATGAATTTGCCTGATCTACAATATCTGCTGAAACACTACTGTCATCAATTGAACCATTATAAAGTGCTTCATTATTTGCTTTTACTATTTCTTTTTTCCACTCCTGAAGTTTTAATTTAAAATAAGCACGATGTTTTTCACACATATATTTTTCAGTATTTTTTGGAATATAAATTTTTGATATTTTAGTAGGTAATTTTTTTTTCCGTAAAGCTGTATTTGTTTTTTTTGTAGAAGATTTTGAGATTTTTGTCATGTTTTTAAATTTGAATTGCCGAAGTATATTCAGCAATTAATGGGTGTCAAGTATGGTTAATTCATATAAATTTAAATATAAAATATAATATAAGACCCATAATGAACTTAAATAAAACAAACATAAACAAATTATTTTATATTTTTATTACAGTACATTTAATTTTATGGACACTAGTTCCGTCATTAACAAATAATAATTTACCACTTGACACAATAGAGACTTTAGCATGGGGTAGTAATTTAGATTGGGGCTTTAACAAACATCCCCCAGTAAGCGCTTTTTTTTCAGAAATTTTTTATCAAATTTTTGGTGCGCAAGATTGGGCTTATTATTTATTAAGTCAAATATTTATAGTAATAACTTTTTTTGTTGTATTTAAGTTTGCAGAAGAACTATTTAAAGATAAAACTTTAAGTTTAATATCTGTTTTTTTACTAGAGGGTATTTATTTTTATAATTTTACAACTCCAGAATTTAACGTAAATGTTTGTCAATTACCTTTTTGGGCACTATGTGTTTATTATTCTTGGAAATTGTTTAATAACCAAAAAATAAAATTTAAAGATTGTTTTTGGCTAGGAGTATTCGCAGCCATAGGTTTTTTATCAAAATATCTTTTTATTTATCTTTTAATATCAATAGATTTATTATTTTTTTATACAATTTTTATAAAAAAATATAAAAAATTTAATTTTAAATATTTAATATCTTTAGAAGTTTTTATTGTTTTGTTAATTCCACATTTAATTTGGTTAATAAATAATAACTATATAACCATTACTTATGGATTAGCTAGAACAGGATTAGAGAACTCAAATATATTAGATCATATCATTCATCCATTAATTTTTTTAGGTAAACAAATTGGAATATTAATACCATTTTTTATTATGTTATTTTTTTTAATAAAAAAATTTAAATTTAAAATATCTTTAAAAGACAAAAAATTATTATTTCTAATTTTTGTTAACTTGATTCCAATAGGATTAATGTTGCTTACTTCTATATTGACTGGATCAAAAATAAGAACAATGTGGATGACACCATTTTATTTATTTATAGGAGTGTTAATTGTTTATATTTTTCAAACACAAATAAATTTAAAAAAATTGAATAATTTTATGTTATCATTTTTAATTTTATTTCTTTTTTCGCCATTTCTTTATGGATATATTTCACTTACAGAGATAGAAAAGCGAACAGACTATAAGGGAAAAATAATTGCAGAAAAAATTCAGAAAGACTGGAACAAAGATCATAAAGAAAATATTAATGTTGTGCTGGGCAATGAATGGAAAGCTGGTAATTTATCATATCATCTAAAATCAAGACCTTCCTGGAAAGGTTTTGTGACAAAAGATAAATTAAATTCTTTATCTAAATTTACATGTATTGATAATGTTTGTGTAGGCGTTAAATGAAAAAAATAAAGATATTAATACCTATTTATAATGATTGGCAGTCAGTCTTTAAACTCTTAGAAAATATTAATTCAGAAGTATCTACTTTAAATCATGAATTTTCAGTAGTAATAATTAATGATGCATCTACTGAAAATAGACCAGAATTTCTAGCTAATTTAGAAAATTTAAAATCAGTTCAAGTTATTAATATGAAAGAAAATAGAGGACATGCAAGATGTAATGCTGTTGGATTAAAGCATATTAATGAAAAACTAGATTTCGATTATGTAATTCCCATGGATGGGGATGGAGAAGATAGACCTGAAGAATTAAGCTTATTTATTGAAAAAATAAAAGATTATTCAGACAAAGTTATTACAGCTGATAGAGTTAAAAGATCTGAAGGTTTTGTATTTAAATTTTGTTATTTAGCTCACAAATATTTAACATTAGTTTTTACAGGACAAACTATTAAATATGGAAATTACACATGTCTTCCAAAATCTGCAGTTAATGCAATGGTTAATGAACCAACAACATGGAGTAGTTTTTCAGGAGCATTAGCAAAAATAGCAAAAGATAGAAAGTTTATTCCTTCTGAAAGGGGTATAAGATATTTTGGACCATCAAAAATGAGTTTTATTAATTTATTAAAACATTCTCTTTCAATTATTGCAGTTTTTAAAACAACCTTATTAATTAGATCTATATTATTCTTAATTGCTTACTTATTTTTAGTGATAGGAAAAATTTCAATCATCACATTAATACCAATTATTGGAGTTATTATTATGATGATATCTGTAATAGTTTTATCAAAGAGAGAAAATATGGCAGAATTTAATATTTCTTTAGAAAATATTAAAAACATTGATAAGATTAAATGAAAAAAATTTTAATAATCATTATAGTATCATTTTTTATTTCAAATATTTCTCATAGTGATTTTAAGAAAATAAAAAAAAAAGCTACAGTTAATAATTCAGAAATTATTTTTCCAATTAAAAAGGATAGAAAAAAATGTATCAGTGATTTGTATGTGAGTCCTGATATTAATTATATTAAACCAATATTAAAAGTTGAAGCACCTTCAGGATATGGTTTAGATGATAGATTTGATAACGCTCTTAGTAAATTTGAAGATTTTAGTTTTCCATGTAGTAGTGGAAATATAGAAGCATGCGAAAATGTAAAAAGAGTAATTTTAGAATGGGCAAAGGCTAACGCTGCACAAAGAACAGGACCTTCAGATGGAGAAGGAAGACATTGGAATGATACCCTGACTGTAAATCTTTATATAGCCTCACCAATGATGGCTGCATATTCATTTGCAAAACAAGTTATAAAAGTTACTGAAGCTGAAGATAAAATTATTAAAAATTGGTTTAAAAGCATTGTTAAAAGAAATGAACATTTAATGTACGAATACTCAAACTATAAATCAGGATCAGGTGCAAGTGGCTCTCCTAAAAGAGCTCACAATCATGCTCTATCATCTGCAATGAGCCATATGCAATTAGGAATACTACTTAGTGACAACAATCTTTTTAGGAAGGCTTTTAAAAATTTTGAGGCAGCTATTAAGTATCAGAGGAAAGATGGAAGTATGCCAATTGAAACAAGAAGAGGTGGAAGAGCAATGTTTTATCAAGCTAGAGCCATGAATGCATTAGCCGTCATTGCTATACTGGCAGAAAACCAAGGCTATAATATTTGGGACTACGAGTATAAGAAAAAAAATTATCATAATATTGTAAAGTTTTTTATAGATTTTACAGAAAACAATGAAATCGTTTTCAAATACGCAAAAAGTATGAAGCATCCAGGACCTGCAAAAAACTACAAAAAACAGGATCTCAGTAGTAGATCAAGCAGCAATTGGGGTTGGCTATATGCTTATGCATCAAGATTTCCCGATCATAAAAATGTTCAAAGACTTAAAGAATGGTCACAAAATAAGAGTAATCTCAATAGTTATCAATGGGATATAGTCCATCATTATTTGAATATTGAAAAAAAACCTTTTGGTTCAGCTTCTTGGACTGTTGTTGAACCCAACTGTCATTTTACTAAGTAGCTTTGATTGTTGGTAAACAATAAAAATCAGCCGTATCTATTTTAGAAGAGTATTGCCTTCGCATATTCCATTTTTTTTGAACACCAGCACTTGCAAGACTCAAAGTAGATCTTCCATATCTATAATTTGTACTATCAATAGATCGCATGAGAGTGTTAATTTTTTCATCTTTTTCAGAGGAAAATAAGTTTTTGCTACCATCTGAGCTAACTAAGCCAGTCAATGTTATTCCTGCTTTTTGATATCTATATCCATTTATAAAGATTTCATTTAATGCAATCAAAGCAGTTTTAACTATTTCAATACTATTGTTGGTAGCTATTGGAAAATCTATTGTTTTAGAATTTGAATAATAAACTCCTTTATTTTGAAAAGGGCTTGTTCTTACAGAGACAGTTATTGATTTTGCAATTAAAGACTCTGATCTAATTTTTTCAGAAGCATTTAAACAATATTTTGCTATAGCTTCTTGCAACTCTTGAAATTTTTCAACCCTTGTACCAAAAGATCTCGATACTACACAGCTTTTTCTTTTTGAACTTTTTAAATCTAAAGGTATACAGGAAATACCTCTAAGCTCTAATGCAGTTCTAGAACTTAAAACATTAGAACTTTTTTTAATCCAAGTGTTTGACATATTTTTTAATTGTTTAGCATTGTAAATTCCATTTTGGTGGTAAAATTTAGTTAGTTGTTTACCAACTCCCCAGACATCATTGATATCTATTTTTTCTAATAGTGGATCAATATTTTCTATACCTATTAAGTTAGTGACTCCTGATTGTTTTTTCTTAGCTATATGATTTGCAACCTTGCTTAAGGTTTTTGTTTTTGCAATACCAATACTTGTAGGTATACCTGTCCATTGTAAAACAATGCTTCTAATTTCTTTACCAACATCTTCCACCTCATCATCAGGAAAGTTACTTAAATCTAAAAATGCTTCATCAACAGAATATATTTCTAATTCAGGATTAAATCTTTTCAAAGTTCTCATTACTCTTCTAGACAAATCTCCATACAAAGAATAATTTGAAGAAAAGACATAAATATTATTTCTAAGTATTATATCTTTAGCTTTAAAGTAAGGTTCTCCCATTTTAATACCAAAAGTTTTGGCTTCATTTGATCTTGCAATAATGCATCCATCATTATTAGATAAAACCACCACAGGTTTATTTCTAATTTTAGGATTAAATAATCTCTCACAAGAAACATAGAATGAATTGCAATCAACAAGTGCTATTTTTTTAGTACGTTGAATGGATGACATAAGTCACAACTCCCCAGATGAATACTTCAGATTCATCATTAATCATTATTTTGTCTTCAATATTTTTTGAGCCTGATGTTAAAAATTGACCGTCTTTAGATTTAACAAAACTTTTAACAACTAACTCATCATGAACATTTGCAACTACTGTTGAAAAATTTTTGGGTTTTAAACTTCTATCAATAACTAGCAAGTCACCATCATAAATACCAACGTCAGTCATCGATTTTCCTTGAACTCTAATGATAAAAGTTGCTGGAACATTTTTGATTAGATGAACATTAAGATCCACATCTTCTTCAATATAATCTGTTGCAGGAGAGGGAAAGCCAGCGCCTGCTTTATGTAGATAAAAGGGAATAGTTAATTTCATGTTCTTGTTTTGTTCTTATTATTAACCCAGTTATACAATACAGTCAATAGGTTGTATTTTGAGTCTATAACTGAATCAAAGGTGAATCAAAACGTGAACATCCAAACTACATTTTGTGCTCTTGTGGATAACTTCAACCAAGGATAGATTTGAAATCTATGAATAAGCTAAAAACTAGCTTTCCAATAAAATTTAAGAAAGCAAAATTACCATCAAAAAATAAATTAATTGGCAAATATTGTTTTTTAGAACCTAAAAATAGTAAGAAACATTCTAAGGATTTATTTAAAAATTTTTCGTTAGATAAAAAAGGTGTTGATTGGACTTATATGCCGACAGGCCCATATAAAAGTGAAGCATCTCTTAGAAGATATCTGAAAGCCAAAGATCTTACAGGCAATCCATTCTTTTATAGCATTTATTCCAAAAGGCTTAAAACTTATTGTGGACTAGCAAGTTATTTAAGAATTAAACAACAGGTAGGCACAATTGAAGTTGGCTGGATAAGTTATGCACCTAATTTACAAAGAACAGCTGAAGCTACAGAGGCAATGTATTTAATGATGAAAAATGCTTTCGATGAGTTGGGCTATAGAAGATATGAGTGGAAATGTGACAATTTAAATAAAAGATCAAAGAAATCAGCATTAAGACTAGGATTCAAATATGAGGGTGTATTCAGACAAGCAACAATATATAAAAAAAGAAATAGAGATACAGCCTGGTTTGCCATAATAGATAAGGAATGGAAGAAGATTAAAAAAGAATATCAAAAATTTTTAAATCCATTAAACTTTGATAAGGATTATAAACAATTAAAGAAATTAAAATTTAAATAATAAAAAAATGAAAAAGGAGAAGTATAAATGAAAAAACTGACATGTCATTGTGGAGGTGTAGAAGCGGAAGTAAATTTACCTGAAAAATTAGAAAAAGTTTTAAGATGTAATTGTTCAATTTGTAAAAGAAAAGGCTATATCATGACAATGGTAGGTGGTGATGATTTAAAAATTACGAAAGGACAAGATCTTTTAACACTTTATCAATATCACACGAAAGTAGCCGAACATTATTTTTGTTCAAAGTGTGGAATCCATACTCACAATAAACCAAGAAGTAATCCGAAAATATATGGAATAAATATTGCATGTGTTGAAGGTATCAATCCTTTTGAATTAGAAAATGTTGGTGTGAATGATGGTCACAATCATCCTCTTGATCAAAAAAAATAATTTTTTATGCAACAAATTAACGATTGCTTTAGTAAAGTAAAAAAAGATTGTTTTAAGTTTATTTTATCTCAAGAAACAAAGAAAGATAAATTCAAGAATAAAGATAAGATGATTAAATCTTTTTTAATTCCTTTAAGTTTTTGGATATCAAAAAGAGCTAACAAAGAAAAACCACTAATGATAGGTTTGGCAGGAGGGCAAGGTTCAGGTAAAACTACCATTTCATCAATTTTAAGTTTAATTTTACAAAAATATTTTAAATTAAAAGTATTTATAGTTTCAATTGATGATTTTTATAAAACAAGAAAAGATAGAAAGTTGTTATCCAAAAAAAAGCACCCTTTATTAATGACAAGAGGAGTTCCTGGAACTCATGACATAGATTTAATATTAAGTTTTTTCAAAAAAGTTAAAACTAAAAAATTTAAAAACATACAAGTCCCTAAATTTAACAAAGCAATAGATGACCGTTGCCCAAAAAGTTTATGGTACAAAATAAAATCAAAGCCTGATGTGGTAATCTTTGAAGGTTGGTGCGTCGGAGCTAGAGCTCAAACAAATATTCAGCTTAAAAAACCAATTAATTCACTTGAAAAAGTTTATGACCAGGGTGCTAAATGGAGATCTCATGTTAATAATCAACTAAAAACAAAATATAAAACATTATTTAAACAGTTAGATGGATTGCTGTATTTAAAAGCTAAAAATTTTAAATTATTAAGAGCATGGAGATTAAAACAAGAGAGAAAACTTTGGATACAGACAAAAAATAGGAAAAATTTAAAGATTATGAGTAGCGGTGATATAATAAAGTTTATGCAAACTTATCAAAGGATTACTCAACAAATGTTTAAAGATGCGTTAAAAAGCTCATCAGTAATAATGAATTTAAATAGTAACCATCAAATTGAAACGATAAAAATTAAAAAATAATGAAAAAAATATTTTTAATATTGTTATCCATAACTTTGTTCAATCAACAAGCTTTTGCAGTAACTTTATCTGAAGCACTATTGGAGGCTTTTAATAATAATACTGAGTTGAATGCTGAAAGACAAAATATTAGTGTATCACAAGAAGATTTAAAAATTTCAAAAAGTGAATATTTACCATCTGTCACAATTTCTGGAAGTAAAAGCAAGGAAGATACAGATAAATTAACTAATAGATCAGGAACAAATGTATCAGTTAAAGATACCGACCCTTTAACTCAAACATTAACAATTGAACAAACATTGTTAGATTTAGAAAAAAATGCAAATATACAAAAAAATAAAATTGGAATTGATCTTGCGAAAGTAAAATTGTTAAAAAAAGAACAAGAAATTTTATTAAAAGCAATTGAAGCTTATTCAGGCTTAATTTTAGCTAATCAAAAATTTAAAATTAATGAGAACAACTTAGGTTTGTTAGATAGACAAGTCGAAACTGATCGTGCAAGACTAGAACGTGGTCAAATTACTTTAGCAGATTTAGCACAATCAGAAGCCTCTCTTGCTGGTGCACAAACAAAATTTATTCAATCTAAAAATGAAATTACAACCAGTAAGTTAAATTATGAAAATATAATTGGATCAATTTCAGATCCTAATTCTTTAGAAAAAAATTTTGATATTAATTTTGCATCTCCACAAACCTTAAGTAACGCAATTGAAATATCAAAAAAGAATAATCCTGATTTAATTATTGCAAAATTAGAATATGAACAATCCGATAAAGACGTTGCAATAGCAAGAGCTAGCTTATTACCCTCAGCTAGACTTTCATATGAAAATTCTAGATCTAAAGATTTTAGCTCTACATACGATGAGCACAATAAAAGCACCCTAAAAGCAACAGTTTCATGGCCAATATATTCTGGAGGAAAAAATAGAGCCGCTTTAAGTAAAAATAGAAATTTAAAAAATAGAAAAAAACTATTATTAGACAATGTTATCAAAACTAATGATACTAATGTTGCTAGTGCATGGTCTAGTCTACAGGCTTCAAAAAGTTTGTTAAATTCAGTTAAACTACAAGTTAAAGCAGCAGAAATTGCCAATGAAGGAATTGCAGCCGAATATGAATCTGGACTTGGAAGATCTACACTGGATGTAATACAGTCTAACTCTATTTTACTTAGTTCAAAAGTAAGCTTTGCAGAAGCTGAGAGAAATTATTTGCTATCTCAATTTAAGCTTTTGCAGTCAGTCGGGCTTTTAAATAATAATTACTTAAAACTTCAATAATAGACCCTTTTTTTAATAAAATTTTAACTATTGAAAATAAGAACAAAATGTGTACATTTGTAGCATGATTCGAACATTAATTATTTTAAATAAAAAGGCAAAAAATGACTAAAAATAACCTAAAAGTAGTTAAATCTACAAAAGATCATGAAGCAGATAGTAAAGAAAAAAATAAAGCATTAGAAGCAGCAATTAGCCAAATTACAGATAATTTTGGAAAAGGCTCAGTAATGAAGCTCGGTCAACGTAGAGCAATGGATATTGAGTCTATATCAACAGGATCTTTAAGTTTAGATTTAGCCCTTGGAATAGGCGGCTTACCAAAAGGAAGAGTTGTTGAAGTATATGGTCCAGAATCATCAGGAAAAACTACACTAGCATTACAAGTTGTTGCTGAAGCTCAAAAAGCAGGTGGAATATGTGCATTTATAGATGCAGAACATGCGTTAGATCCAGTTTATGCAAAAAAACTTGGTGTAAATACAGAAGAATTATTAATTTCACAGCCAGATGCCGGCGAACAAGCTTTAGAGATTGCTGATACATTAATTAAGTCAGGATCTATTTCTGTAATAGTTGTAGATTCAGTAGCAGCATTAACTCCTAGAGCAGAAATTGAAGGAGAGATGGGAGACCATCATGTGGGACTTCAATCAAGACTTATGAGTCAAGCTTTAAGAAAATTAACAAGTTCAATTTCAAGTACGAATACCATGATGATTTTTATTAATCAGATAAGAATGAAAATTGGTGTTATGTTTGGAAGTCCAGAAACTACCTCTGGTGGGAATGCACTTAAGTTTTATGCATCAGTAAGAATGGATATCAGAAGAATTGGTGCCATTAAAAATGGAGATGAAATTATTGGTAATTCAACAAGGGTTAAGGTTGTTAAAAACAAAGTTGCCCCTCCATTTAAAGTAGTGGAGTTTGACTTAATGTATGGAAAAGGAATTAGCAAAGTAGGTGAGTTAGTTGACCTAGGTGCCAAAGCTGAAATAGTTGAAAAATCTGGTGCTTGGTATGCTTATAAAGGTGAAAAGATTGGCCAAGGAAGAGAGAACGCCAAAACGTATCTAGAGCAAAATCCAAATATTGCTGCAGAAATTGAAATGGCAATAAGAGAAAAAGCTGGAGTTATAGCAAAGAAAATTGAAGGGAATCCACTTGATCCAGATAAAGCTGCAAAAGATCAAATAGAAGATGCAAAAGCAGAAGTCAAAGAGGAAAAAGTTCCTACTAAAAAAAATTAGTTAAAGTCATCTTTAATTATTAAAAGGCGCTTAATTTAAGCGCCTTTTTTCCCTTACTATCTTTAGGAATACCAACGCTTATTCAATAACACTTGCCCTCAAAACTTGTTTTATCTCTTTTGTGTCGAGTTAGTGTCGAGTTGTACCACACAATCCTTTACTTATTTCACTTTTTGAATCTAAAGGTCCGAACCATATATCAAGAAGTATTAATACTTATCAGTCAAAAAACTTGAGAATGAAATTAATTTAAAGAAGACTATAAAAATTGACCCCAATCATAACTCTATCTTTCTTCCCATTATAGACTGCACAGTGTTTTCGATCTGCTGGATTAATTACTACCATTCCCTCAGACAATTTAATCTCTTCATAGGGGCTATAAAGTTGCAAGTTGCCTGGCTGACTACAATCTTGATCTCCTACAGAAAGATAGTAAGTAAGACTATATTTTTGTTTTACAAATCCCTGAGTTTTGTCAAAATTCGTTATATGAGTATGAGGAGTAGTGCCACTTCCGGCTTGAAATATATTAAGAAATGAATCAAATATATGAATATCAGAATTAACAGCCTTTTTCATAATACCTATTAAATCTGCTTCTATATTCTTTATAATAAGAGAATCATTTTTAAAAAATTTAAAGTCTGAACATTTTCCATTCCCATATCGTGCATCTCTTTTTATTGTCTCATCTAATTTTTTAAACTTATTACTGTAAAAATCTTTAAGAAGACTCACTTCCACATTTCTGTGTGTAATATATGGATTAGAGGTTAGCCCAACACTAGATTCAATACTGCTTACTTTATTTTTTTTTATGTATTTTCTTGTTTTAAAAATAATGCTTAACAAATGTTTTTCTTTTAGTAAAATGTCTAAGTTGTAGTGGGCTGCCTCATAATCTGGTTTAAGTTCTATTGCTTTTTTAAAACTTGTCTCAGCTTCATCATACTTACTAAGGTTTTGTAATGTAGATCCCAAGTTGTAGTGGGCTTCGGCATAGTCTGGTTTCAACTCTATCGCTTGCCTACAGCTTGCCTCAGCTTCATCTAATCTGCCCAGTTCTTGCAGCATGACGCCCAAATTGTTGTGGGCTACGGCAAAGTCAGGTTTTAATGTTATCGCTTGTCTGTAGCTTGCTTCGGCCTCCTCTAATCTTCCCTGTTCTTTGAGCGTGTTACCTAAGTTGTAGTGGGCTTCGGCATCCAGCGGTCCTAATTGCACAGATTTTTGACTAGCAACTAATGATTCACTTATCCTTCCGGTTAGTTTTAATACAACAGCAAGCACTTTCCAGGCAAATTGATGTTTAGGAAATTCTTGAGTGATAGATAATGATAGTTTTTCAGCATCAGCGTATCGTCCAGTTTGATAATGTTCTAAGAGACTATTTAATTGTTGCTGAGATGGTTTTGCAAAATATACATTATTTTTTTCCATAAAATAATATTCTACCAAACCTCTAACCAGGTGTCTAGGTGATGGAATTAGCTATTTGATTTATCTCTTTTGTGTCGAGTTTAGTATCGAGTTTAAGTGATACTTTTAGTGAATCTTTATGTGATTAATTTTTTATAAATTTTAAATCATCCGCATAACTAGTGTGAGCTAGTGCCAGGTAGTGTGAGCTAGTGTGAACCTCACATGCTTAATTTAAGCGCCTTTTTCCCTTACTGTTATCTAGACATCAAATAAAAAAGTTGTATTTTAAAAGTATGGCGGACAAAACTTTAAATGAAGTAAGAAATACATTCTTAAAATATTTTGAAAAAAATAATCACAAGATAGTTGAGTCTAGCAATTTAGTTCCAAATAACGATCCAACGTTAATGTTTGTTAATTCCGGAATGGTACAATTTAAGAATGTATTTACTGGGTTAGAAAAAAGAGATTATAATAAAGCTACCACGTCTCAAAAATGTGTAAGAGCCGGAGGAAAACATAATGACTTAGAAAATGTTGGTTATACACCTAGACATCATACATTCTTTGAAATGTTGGGTAATTTTTCTTTTGGAGATTATTTCAAAGAGCAAGCAATAAGTTATGCTTGGGATTTAATTACTAAAAATTTAGCGATAGATAAAAATCGTTTGTATGTAACAGTTTTTCATGAAGATGATGTAGCCTTTAATTATTGGAAGAAAATAGCAGGCTTAGAGAATGATAAGATAATTAGAATAGCAACAGCAGATAATTTTTGGTCGATGGGTGAGACAGGTCCTTGTGGTCCATGTTCAGAAATATTCTATGATCATGGTGACCATTTAAAAGGAGGTTTACCAGGAACCAAAGATGAAGATGGTGATAGATTTATAGAAATCTGGAATCTTGTCTTTATGCAATATGAACAGCTTTCAAAAGATAAAAGAATTGATCTTCCAAAACCATCTGTAGACACAGGAATGGGCTTAGAAAGAATTGCAGCACTTTTACAAGGAACACATGATAATTATGAAACTGATCATTTTAAAAAATTAATTAAATCCACCTCGGACGCTGTAAATAAGAATGTAAACTCAACAAACTTATCCAGCTTTAGAGTAATTGCTGACCATTTACGCGCAAGTTCATTTTTAATAGCTGAAGGTGTTCTACCATCAAATGAGGGCAGAGGTTATGTTCTAAGAAGAATCATGAGAAGAGGAATGAGGCATTCTCATTTATTGGGATCTAAGAAACCTATTTTTTATAATATTTTTCAAACCTTATTAGAGGAAATGTCCAATAACTATCCAGAGTTAAATAGAGCACAATCTTTAATTAAAGAGACACTAAGAATGGAAGAAGAAAAGTTTTTAGTGTTATTAGATAGAGGAATTAAAATTCTAGATGAAGAAATTTCTAAAATAGACAAAACTTTACCTGGTGAAGTTGCGTTTAAACTTTATGACACTTATGGCTTTCCCTTAGATTTGACTGAAGATATTTTAAAAAATAAATCATTAAAAGTTGACAATAAAAAATTTCAATCCTTAATGAAGCAGAGCAAAGAACTAGCAAAAAAAAATTGGAAGGGCTCTGGAGATAGTTCTGTGGATGAAATTTGGTTTGGAATTAAAGATCGTCTGGGAGGAACTGATTTTTTAGGTTACACCTCAAATAAAGCTGAAGGTGTTATTAAATCATTACTAAAAAAAAACAAAGAAGTAAAAAATTTAGATAAAGATGATGAAGGGATTATTATTACAAATCAAACACCATTTTATGGTGAGTCAGGAGGTCAAGTTGCTGATATAGGTACAATTTCAAATGAAAGTTTTCAATTTCAAGTAACAGATGTTCAAAAAAAACTAGGTGATTTATTTGTTCATTATGGAAAAGTTAAAAAGGGGTCTGTCAAAATAAATGACAGTATCGAATTAAATATAGATGTTGAAAGACGAGATAACATTAGAGCTTATCATTCAGCTACACATTTATTACATGAGTCTTTAAGAAGAGTGTTGGGTAAACAGGTTACTCAAAAAGGATCATTAGTTGAGTCTGAAAGATTAAGGTTTGATTTTAGCCACATGAAACCAATTTCTTCAGAAGAAATTAACAAAGTAGAAACATATGTTAATTCAATGATAGAAAGTAAATCTGAGGTTAAAACTAGAATAATGACACCTAAAGAAGCTGTTGATAATGGTGCTTTAGCTTTATTTGGGGAAAAATATGGTGACGAGGTTAGAGTTTTGTCTATGGGAGATGAAAAAGATGATTATTTCTCTACAGAATTATGTGGAGGAACACATGTAAGAAATACTGGTGATATAGGTAAGTTTAGAATAATTAGTCAATCGTCAATTGCCGCAGGGGTTAGAAGAGTAGAAGCATTAAGGGATAAACAGCTTACAGGTTATTTGCAAAATAAAGAAAAACTTTCAAATTTATCTAGTCAAAAAAATGAAGAAATAATTAAAAATTTAACAGATAAAATTACTAAGTTGGGTGGAAAACCTAGCGTAAACAATAAAGATAAAGCATTAGTGATAAAAGATTTAAATAGACAATTCGAAAAACTATCAGTTGAGTCAATTTTAAAAAATAAATTAAAAAATACTATTAGAGATGAAAACATAAATAATATTAAAGTTAGATTTCAAAAAGTTTTAGAACTTCCATTTAAAGATCTAAGAAGATTAATAGATGAAGGAAAAAAAGAATTGAAAGAAGGTATTTTAGTTGTTTACGCTGTTAACGAGGGAAAGGTTGGACTAGCTGTTGGTGTTACAGATGGATTAGTTAATAAATTCGATGCAGTTGAACTAGTTAAAACAGGATCAGAAATTATAGGTGGTAAAGGGGGTGGTGGAAGAACTGATTTTGCTCAAGCAGGTGGAACTTTAACTAATAAAATTGAAGACTCTTTTGAAAATATAAAAAAATTAATTAATTAAGTTTTTTTTTAAGTCCACTATCTAATTCATCAAGGAATTGATTTGTGGTTAAATATTTGCTTAATGGACCTATTAATATTGCTAAATCTTTTGTCATTGATCCATTCTCTACACAGTCAACACAAACTGTTTCTAAAATTTTTGAAAATTTAATTAATTCATCATTATTATCTAATTTACCTCTATGTGCCAATCCTCTAGTCCAGGCAAATATTGATGCAATAGGATTTGTCGAAGTTTCCTTTCCTCGTTTATGCATTCTGTAATGTCTTGTAACAGTACCATGAGCAGCCTCAGCTTCCATTGTTTTTCCATCTGGAGTTAGTAGAACGCTGGTCATTAATCCTAATGATCCATACCCTTGAGCCATAGTATCAGACTGAACATCACCATCATAATTTTTACATGCCCAAATATATTTTCCACTCCATTTCATAGCACATGCGACCATGTCATCAATTAATCTGTGCTCATAAGTTAGATTGTTTTTTTTAAAGTCAGCTTCAAATTTACTCTTGAAAATTTCTTGAAAAATATCTTTAAAGCGTCCATCGTATTGTTTTAAAATTGTATTCTTAGTAGATAAATAGACAGGCCACCCTTTAATTAAACCATAGCTGAAGCAAGACTTTGCAAAATCTTCTATAGATTTATCCAAATTATACATAGATAAAGCAATTCCAGGACCTGGAAAATTAAAGACTTCATATTTAATTTCATCACTTCCATCTTCCGCGGTCCATTTAATTTCCATTTTTCCTTTTCCGGGAACTTTAAAGTCTGTTGCTCTGTATTGATCACCAAAAGCATGTCTTCCAATAATTACTGGATCAGTCCAAGATGGAACTAGCTTCGGTATGTTTTTACAAATAATTGGTTCTCTAAAAACAGTTCCTCCAATAATATTTCTTATTGTTCCATTTGGAGAGCGCCACATTTTTTTTAGTTGAAATTCTTTTACTCTACCTTCGTCAGGAGTTATCGTTGCACATTTAATTCCTACACCAATTTTTTTTATCGCTGCGGCTGAATCAATTGTTATTTGATCGTTAGTATTATCTCTACTTTTCATGCCAAGATCATAATATTCTATTCCCAAATCTAAATAAGGTAGGATAAGTTTATTTTTAATAAAATCCCATATTATCCTTGTCATTTCATCGCCATCCAGTTCAACAATAGGATTTTTAACCTTAATTTTAGCCATATTTTAATATTATATCTTAATAATTGTATTTTGCTGTTTTATATACATATTAATGAAAAAATTATCAAATATAAGATTATGTTAGAAAAAATATTTCCAAGGATTCACACAGAAGGTTACAAATTTTTAGTTATAGCTATTTTAATAACTATTTTTTCATATTTGTTTAGTACATTTTTAGGTTTAATTGGTTTTGTTTTAAGTATTTGGGTTTATTATTTTTTTAGAGATCCGGAAAGAATTTCGATAAATGATGACAGTTATTTAACAAGCCCAGCAGATGGCGAAGTTTTAATGGTGCATGAAATAAATGGACCAAAAGAATTAGGCCTTGAGAATAAAAAATTTACTAAAATAAGTATTTTTATGAATGTCTTTGACTGTCACGTGAATAGAACACCATGTGCTGGAAAAATTTCTGAAATATTTTATAAACCTGGAAAATTTTTAAATGCATCCCTTGATAAAGCTAGCGAAAGTAATGAACGAAATTATTATAAGATTATAAATAATCAAGGTGAAGACGTTATAGTGGTCCAAATTGCAGGATTAATTGCAAGAAGAATAGTGTGTGAATCATCAAAAAATCAAGAACTAAAACAAGGTGATAGAATTGGAATGATTAGATTTGGAAGTAGGGCTGATGTTTATTTTGAAAACTACAAACCATTAATAAAAATAGGACAAAAAACAATTGCAGGCGAAACATTGTTAGCTAAAAAATAACCGATGGAACAGCCAAATAAAAATTTTCAAATTGTATCTGATAAAAAGACAAGAATGATTTTACCAAATGCACTTACCTTAATTGGAGTGTGTATCGGATTGAGTTCAATTAAATTTGCTTTAGATTCAAAATTTGAACTATCTATAATAGCAATAATTTTTGCAGCACTATTTGATGCTTTAGATGGCAGAGTTGCCAGATTAATTAAAGGAACATCATTAGTTGGAAAAGAATTAGATTCACTTGCTGATGTAATTAGTTTTGGTGTAGCGCCAGCATTTATAATGTATTTTTGGTTATTAAATAGCTTAGGTAAGTTTGGTTGGTTGCTTTGCTTAATTTATGTAGTCTGCGTAGCATTGAGACTTGCAAGATTTAATGTTTCTTCTAACGAAGAAACTTCCTGGAAAAATAATTTTTTTGAAGGTATACCCTCTCCCGCTGGAGGAATAATTGTTTTAATGCCTTTAATATTTAATTTAAGTGAATTAGATATAATTAATATTAATTACAGAATAGTAGTACCAATATTTTTTATTATAACCTCCTTTCTATTAATTAGCAAAGTTCCAACTTACTCATTCAAAAAAATTGTTATACCTCGCAGAATGACAATTTTTGTATTATTTGGAATAGTTTTATTTTTTGGGCTTCTCTTAATTTATACTTTTAAAGTGTTAGTTTTTGGAGGGTTGGCTTATGTAACATTAATTCCAATAAGTTACTTTTATTATAAAAAAAATAAAAAGAAAAATAATATTAATACAATACAAAATGACAATGAAGACTTAGAAGATATTTTGTAGATGAAAAAAAATGTAATTGTATCATTGGCTGACTCCAATTATTTTGAATTAATTAATGAATTAATTGATTCAATAATTAGATTTGAAAAAAGTAAAGAAGTAGCAATCTGTATTTTAGATGCAGGACTAACAAGTCATCAAAAATCAGTTTTATCAAGTAAAGTAGATGAAATTAAATCTGCAGAATGGGATATTGATGTTCCTGCATTCAAAGTAATGAATAAAGAATGGCTAAAGAGCCAAGTTTCAAGAGCCTTTCTGCCAAAATATTTTCCAAATTATAAAAAATATTTATGGATTGATTGTGATGCTTGGGTTAATGACTGGAAGTCAGTGGAGTTATATTTCAAGGCTTGTGAAAATGGCAAACTTGGAATTACTCAAACTTTAGGGCCAGGGTATAAAATAACATCAAAAGTTAAGTGGCTTTTTGGAAGACTGGCGATTATTAAATCTCAAAACTTTAAACATGCTGTCAAATCTAAAATTGGATTAGATAAAGCAAGAAAACTTGCTTTTGCTCCACATATAAATATTGGAGTTTTTTCACTAGAAAAAAATTCACCTGGTTGGAAATCATGGCAAAAAAATCTTGAACAAACATTGAAATCTGGAAATATTTTTGGATCTGAGGGTTTAGCTATTAATATGTCTATATATATTGATAATCTAGAAACTGAATTTTTACCTCTAAATTGCAATTGGATTGCAAGCAACCTTCTACCCAAGTTTGATAAAGAGCAAAATATATTTGTAGAACCTTATTTACCAAATTATAAAATAGGAATTATGCATTTAGCTGCTGGAATTTGGCATGGAAATAAAGACATGAGATTAAACAAAAAAGTAAAGGTTGATATTAAAAACCTTAGCAATGAATCAGAACCTCGAAGTTTAAGATTTGGTTGATAGTTGAAAAAAAATAGAATTTCAAAAAATTGGATTAATAAACAACGAAGAGATATTTATGTTAGAAAATCTCAAGTAGATGGATATAGAGCTAGGTCAGCATATAAATTGATAGAAATTAATGAAAAATTCAAAATTTTTAAAAATGGAATATCCGTAATTGATTTAGGTGCAGCACCTGGTAGTTGGTCACAATATACAGCTAGAACTGTAAAAAATGGAAGACTAGTTTCTATAGATTTAAAAGAAATGGAAAAAATTGATAATACTAGCCAGATCAAAGGTGATTTTATAAAAAAAAAATATCAAGATGAAATTAAGGGATTATTTCGATCAAAAGTTGATGTAGTTCTTTCGGATATGGCAGTAAACACAACAGGCATTAAAGACATTGATGCAATTTATACTGGTGAATTGTGTAAAGAAGCCATGTTATTTTCAAAAGAAATTTTAGTTAAAGAAGGTAAGTTTGTTGCTAAAGTTTTTTTGGGAACTTCTTTTAACGAAATAGTAGCAGATGCAAAGAGAATTTTTAAAGAAGTGAAGGTTTTTAAACCAAAATCTAGCAGGAAAGAGTCGAAGGAAAGTTTTATTATTTGTAAAAAATTGAGATAGGTGCTTTTATTTTTAAGTGAATCATATATAAATGATTATGGTTCCTATAAAAGAAGCACTTACCTTTGACGATGTTACGATGACTCCTAAATATTCGGAAGTCCTTCCTTCAGATGTAGATACGAACACACAGTTATCAAAATATTTATCCTTAAAAATACCACTATTAACATCAGCAATGGATACAGTGACTGAAAGCAAAATGGCTATAGCGGTTGCAAAAGCCGGTGGAATAGGAGTTATACACCGTAACCTTGATATAAAAAAACAAATTGAAGAAATTAAAAAAGTAAAAAAAAAAAAATTATTAGTTGGCGCCGCTGTTGGAGCTGGACCTTTAGAACTTAAAAGAGCTGAAGCAATATTAAAAGAAAAAGTTGACTTGATAGTAGTTGATACTGCACATGGACATAGTAAAAAAGTAGCACAAATTATTAAGATTATAAAAAAAAAGAAAACAAATAAAACAACTTTATGCGCTGGAAATATAGCAACAACTGAGGCAGCTAAATTTTTAATCAAACTTGGAGTAGATGTAATTAAAGTAGGAATTGGACCAGGATCTATTTGTACAACAAGATTAATAGCAGGAATTGGTGTTCCACAACTAAGTGCTATTCTTGAAGTTAAAAAAGGAGTCAAAAACAATAAAACAAAAATTATTTCTGATGGTGGAATAAAATATTCAGGCGATATTGCAAAAGCATTAGCAGCAGGTGCTGATGCGGTAATGATAGGATCATTATTTGCGGGTGCAAAGGAAACACCAGGAAGACTAATTAAAAAAAATGGTAAATTCTATAAAAGTTTTAGAGGCATGGGCTCTGTAGGAGCAATGAACAAAGGATCAGCAGATAGATATTTTCAAACAAAGCAGAAAGATACCTCAAAGTATGTTCCTGAAGGGGTTGAAGGTTATGTAAAATTTAAGGGAGAAGTAGGAGATATAATTTATAAATTAATTGGTGGTTTAAGATCATCTATGGGATACTTAGGAGCACAAAAAATTTCTAATTTAAAAATTAAACCAAATTTTATAAAAATAACCAAAGCTGGTTTTTATGAAAGTATGGTTCATAATGTAGATGAAGTTAAAAAGGATAATAAATATTAATGTTAAAAAAAAAAACACAACTAATAATAATTATTATATTTTTAAATTTTGCCAATTCATTATTTGCATCCGAAAATTTTTTTAAAGACGCGATAAAAAAATATAATGAAAAAAAATTTGAAGACGCAAAATTTTTATTTCAGAGAAATATTGTTTTTAATCCAAAAGATACAAAATCTTATTTATATTTAGCAAAAATTTATAATAATGAAGAAAACCAAAAAGAAGAGTTAAAAAATATTAATACAGTAATTTTATTAGATCCAAAAAATGAGGAAGCAGTTTATATGTTAATAAAGATAGATCTAAAAAAATCAAATTATTTAGAGGTTAAGAAATTGTTAAAAACATTTTTAGTGATTTGCAATAATTTATGTGAAAAAGAAAAATCAGTACTAGAGGCGCTAACTAATATAAATCCTGAAAATGAGTCTTAGTTATAGTTTGAGCAAAATCTTGATCATTGATTTTGGATCTCAATTTACACAACTTATAGCAAGAAGAATAAGAGAGCTAGGTGTCTTTTCAGAAATTATCAGTCACAAGAATACTAGTAAATCAAATATTATAAAACAAAATATAAAAGGTATTATTTTATCTGGGGGCCCGTTAAACGTCTATGACAGTAATAAATTCAATTTTGATAAGAAGATTTTACAATTAAATATTCCAGTACTTGGGATTTGTTTTGGTCATCAAATTTTAACAAAAGAATTAGGAGGAAAAGTTAAAAAATCTAATCATAGAGAGTTTGGTTTAGCTGAAATAAACAAAGTTTCTAATAGCCTATTAATAAAAAGTTTTTTTAATAAGAAAAATAAAAATCATGTTTGGATGAGTCATGCAGATCAAGTATCTAAAATGCCAAAGAACTTTAAAATAATTGCATCAAGCAAAGACTCAAAACTTACTATTATTGAAAATCATAATAAAAAATTTTATGGTGTACAATTTCATCCTGAGGTAACGCATACAAATAAAGGTAAAACTTTGTTAAGAAATTTTTTATTTTCAATATGTAAAGCAAAAAAAAATTGGTCTCCAAAAAATCAAAAATTAAAACTAATACAAGAAATAAAAGTACAAGTTGGTGAAAATAAAGTAATATGTGGTTTGTCAGGTGGTGTTGACAGTAGTGTTGTTGCTCAACTTTTAAGTAAAGCAATTGGTAAAAATTTAACATGTATATTTGTAAATAATGGTCTTTTAAGAAAAAATGAAGAAACTCAAGTTCTAAATACATTTAAAAAAAAATTAAAAATAAAATTAATTTATGTAAATGCTGAAAAAGAATTTATTAAAAAATTAATCAATGTTTTTGATCCAGAAAAAAAACGCAAAATAATAGGTAATTTATTTATTAAAATATTTGAAAGGTATGCAAAAAAAATAAAAAATGTAAAGTTTCTTGCTCAAGGAACACTTTATCCAGATTTAATTGAAAGCAAATCTGTTACAGGCAGCCAAACTTCTAAAATAAAATCACATCATAATGTTGGAGGTCTTCCAAAAAGAATGAAGCTTAAATTGGTTGAGCCTCTTAGGTTTTTATTTAAAGATGAAGTCAGAAAACTTGGCCTAGAACTTAATTTATCAAAAGATATAATTTTAAGACATCCATTTCCAGGTCCGGGATTAGCAATTAGAATGCCAGGAATTATTACAAATGAAAAAATTAAAATTTTAAGAGAAGCTGACTTTTATTTTATAAACGAATTAAAAAAATCAAATTTATATGACAAAATTTGGCAAGCTTATGCAGCTTTACTTCCAGTTAAAACTGTAGGAGTTATGGGTGACAATAGAACTTATGAACATATTTGTCTTCTTAGAGCGATAACCTCTGAAGATGGAATGACCGCAGATTTTTTTAATTTTGATAAAAAATTTATGCAAACTGTATCTAATAAAATAATTAATAATATTAGGGGGATTAATAGAGTTGTATATGATATTACCTCAAAACCACCCAGCACAATTGAATTAGAATAATGAGTAAAAAAAACAATCTTATAAGCGAACTTAATCCAAACCTTGTAATATTGAGAGATAATAAGGCCAAATGGTACTTGCCCGAAACTAGAAGAGATGGATATAGAAATTTACATAAAATAAATAGATATGGTCTTTTGTTTAGATCTGATTTAGTTCTGAAACTAACTACAAATATTAATAAAGATATTGAAAAAAAGACTTCAGTTAAAAAAATAACTAATCACAAATATTTTTGTTCTTTGTTAGTTGGAAAAAATCAAGAAATTTTATATGAAAAATATGCTAATGATTTTCCAAAATCACAACCACAAACAATAATGTCAATTACAAAAATGTTTATTAATTTATTTATTGGAGAACTTTTAGAAAAGAAAATGATAGATTTAAATAAAAATATATCTCACTATCTTCCTGATATTGGAACTGGCTATGCTTCTGCTAAGATTCAAGATGTTTTAAACATGAATATAGATAATTCTTACTCAGAAGATTATACCGATCCATACACATCATCATATTTACATGAGTCAGTAATCGGATGGAG